>ERZ1034719.231-NODE-231-length-37033-cov-18.250095_pt1 | contig 37033 bp, 28 predicted proteins | sample MGYA00520703_ERZ1034719 | MGnify/ENA primary metagenome ERZ1034719 (study PRJEB33766, sample SAMN09781716) | gut metagenome | biome: gut microbiome | host: Homo sapiens | place: Madagascar | study: EMG produced TPA metagenomics assembly of the PRJNA485056 data...
AGCCGTTGTTGGATCATAGGAGTCGGGGACGATGACTTTTAAGACAGTCTCCCCCCCTCGCACAAGAGAATATTTTACGTTTGCTGAAGGATCGGCAAGTTGGATATGGCGATGACTTTGACTTCTACAAGAACAAGATGAGAAGGCTAAGAAAGAGTTCCAAGAAATCAACGCGGAATATTTTAAGGCAATCTATTTCAGTCTCGCGCCGCTTCTTTGCGTACCGATGTACCAGCAAATAAGGCCTTTGGAGGCGATTTATGGCAGAGGAACTCTCAAGCGCAGCTCATTCTGGGAGGACGAATCTTTGGCTAACTTCTGGGGAGAAGATCGCTTTAAGCACCCAAGTTGTGTCACTGACAGTATCCTCAAGACAGAGAAACGGGAGGCGGGGAACGGTGATTCGGTCATAACGGTCTATGCCTATGGTTACCGTAGAATGCAACGACTTACATATGTCAGCGTATGGGGTGGCGATGGAAGATCACATCAAGTGCCCGTTTATCGGGATGAATACATAAGCGTCACAGGACAAGGAAGCATCCGCATACGAGAGGATATTGATTTTGAGGATAGCGCGATCAGCCAGCGCGAACGTTTGGATCATATCAACACAGTACTGGACATTGCGAACCTGAACATCTACAGAAGACACATAGCGCCTAAAGTGTAATGTACTTTAAGCAGAGTACCAACCGAAGGCCAAGCAGCGTTTTGGCAGCGTGGCAGATAACTAGCTGATAATCAAAAGAAAACACAAACTCCTGGTACAGGATTCGGCACCAGGAGTTTATTTAATCAGTTGATTGTCAAAGGCGTAAATGCCACGTCATTCAGCGGTATCTGATGACATCATCGCTACTCCACGTAGAGAAGGAGTCCCTTGAGGTACTCGCCTTCCGGGTGGTAGATGTTGACGGCGTGGTCAGCGGGCTGGTTCAGACGATCGAGGATACGGACGCTGCGGCCGGTCTGGGCGGCGGCGGAGAACACGGCGAGGGCAAAGGCCTCCTTGTCAACGACTTGCGAGCAGCTGAACGTGAAGACCAAGCCTCCGGGAGCGACCTTGGAGATCGCGGCGGCGTTCAGACGCTGATAGGCACGGAGGGCGTTGTTCAGGGCACCTCTATGCTTGGCGAATGCCGGAGGATCCACGATCATCAGATCGTACTTGTCCTCTGGGACGTTGCGCAGGAACTCGATGGCATCGGCGCAATAGCCTGTGTGTCGGGATGGCTCGAAACCGTTCAGGAACATATTCCTTTCTACCATATCGATGGCCTTGCGGGAGCTGTCCACGGAATCAACGTGAACTGCGCCGGCGCCGAGGGCATAGACGGAGAAGCCTCCGGTGTAGCAGAAGAGGTTCAGGACGTTGCGGCCTCGGGAATATTTCCCGACAAGGGCCCGGTTCTCCCTTTGGTCGAGGAAGAAGCCGGTCTTCTGGCCTTCGGTCCAGTTGACAAAGAATTTATGGCCGTTCTCAAGGACGATCTGCTCGTCATCGGAGAAGCTCTCGGAGCGGTAAAGGTAGCCGTCAACAAGGTCGAGGCCGGCCTTGAACGGGGCTGTGCCGGAGCTTTTGTCATAGACTGCCTTCAAGGACGGACCATAGACGGATTTCAGGGCCTCGCAGATCGCGCCTTTCGCACGGAACATTCCTACGGAGTGGGCCTGCATAACGCAGACGCCATCGTAATAGTCTATGATCAGGCCGGGGAGACCGTCGCCTTCGCCGTGGATAAGGCGGTAGCAGTTGGTGAGGGCGGGTTCTCTGACAAGGCCAGTCGCTTCGACAGGCTCAGCGACCGGAGAGACAGGCTCAGCGACCGGAGAAACTGTCTCAGCGACCGGAGAAACTGGCTCGGCGGCCGAAGAAACCGGGCAGGCCAGTCCAACGGCGACACGTACCCGGAGCGCCCGGGCGATCATATTCTTCCAAAAGTCTGGCGAAAGGACATCCTCGCCGGCGAAACTCAGCACACGGACGGCGATAGATCCTATCTGATAGTGCCCGTAAGCCAGAAAATCCCCGCCCTGAGAGAACACACCGACGATGTCACCTTCAGCCGGCTCGCCGACAATCTGGGCGATGGCACCAGAGAATACCCACGGATGGAATCTCAAAAGAGAGTCCTCTCTACCTTTCTTTAATATTATCTTTGACATTTTCAGTGTGTTTTGGAGGGTTTGGAAGCATCTGCTCCGGAGTCAACGGATTCTTCTCCGAGGCCAATAGCTTGTAGTACATCTCACGGCATATCCAAGCGTCTGTCGCGGCATAGGCCTGCTGCGAATCCGAGAGGACATCCGCCTCCCAGTTGGAAAGCTGCTGGGTCTTGGAAATCCGCACCCCAAGGATTATCGCGGCCATTTTCTTGACACTCTTGTCCTTGATGCCATATTCCCAGACCATCTTCTGGAGATCGACGAAGGATTTCGGCTCGAAATCGTGATGCTTCTTCAATCCGCGGACATCATCAGTGACCGCTGCTCCCACCTTGATTATTTCTTTGTTACCCAGTATCTTGCGAAGGGACTTAGGGATTCCGCCCATAAGCTTCACCCTGAACAGGAAAGCCCTCTCCTTGCCGGAAAGCTGCAACAGAGAGACCCCGTAGTGCGGCTGGTTCGACGAGAAACAAGGCCGGGACTCCGTGTCGAAACCGATAACCTTCTGCCGCCTCAGATAACTGATGGCCTTGAGAAACTCAAAGCCTTGGTTGTCAATGACCTTAATCTTACCTGGAAAGCTCGAAGGCTCCAGCTGTTCCATTTCCTCCGGACTAATGCTGATTTTGTACGTCATAGGAATAATAAGTGTTTGGAGCAAGAACCCCGACCGTGTCTGGGTACGAAGCCGGGACAAGACTGTCAATGAACGGAAGGACGGACACCTTGGAATCCAAGGAATCACGCACCGCCATATAAAGCCTTGCGACAGGGTATGCAATGTTGTGCGTGAAAGCGTCCCTTTCCCTCATCTTTCGGAAGCAAGCCTCAGTGAATGAAAACGTTGTGTCAGACGAGCATATTACCGGGACATCGCAGCCTATCCTTTCGAAGAGATCGCTGACATCGCTCCCGCCATATTCAGAAAGAATCGGGTTGCAGATGATGAGGATCTTGCAGCGGGAAGGAATTTTGAGAGCGGCGAGCGCGCCGTTTACCGTCAACTCCCGCAAGACAGTCTGTCCGTCTTTCGTGGCAGGCCGGTTCATATAGGCGGTGTCGGCGAAATTCAGGATAGAGACGATTGTCTCCCCCGCAAAGTCCGGCAGGCCGTCGCTGATTTTCCGCGCGTCAATATTGTCGAAATCGTCACAGATCATCATCCTTTCGCTGAGACGAAGGCACCCCGACGGATCGCCGACCAGAACTATCGTCCCCGAGGATTTGCCGTTGCTTTCAGCCAATGTCCGCAGTTCCGGAAGGGAATCCGTCAGGAGGGAATTGACGTAGGCTATTGTTCTATAGCCATTTTCAACCCGCCTTGAACAGCTGGAAGCCGCAATGACGGATAGAGCCAACAATATTACCGCAAAAAATCTCTTCACTGTTATCAAATACCTTCCAGACGGCATAGCCGCCCGGACCACTCTTAAATTCGTACAATTCCGAACCGTTGCCTTGATTCGTCCGCCTAAAGATTTCTCACCTTTAAAACATTTCAGACAAATTAAAACTGATTCAGACTGCAAAGGTAAAAAAATCTTCACTATCTTTGAAGATAGTAAGCCTTAAAAAATAAGTTGATAAAGATTTGGCAGTATTTTCGAGGATATAGTTCTTTTGGAAGAAGGAGTGTGCCGGTGGCACATAACTGATGAGAAAAGAAATATAGACCGAAAAGACAATCAAAGATTATCAAGTAATCTTTTAAGGATTGCTTAATTGTGTATAAAACTCCTTGACAAGATGGTTAAAGTCTCAAAAAAATCGAGCTTGATGCCGGCTTCCGCTATCAGAAAGCTTGTGCCGTTCGCCGACGCGGCCCAAAACGACGGCATCAAAGTCTATCACCTCAATGTCGGCGCACCTGACATCAAATCCCCCGAATGCGCCCTTGAGGCGGTGCGCAAAAACACTCTCGACCACGTTTCCTACACCAATTCGGCGGGCCTGCCGGAACTGCGCAAGGGACTGGCGGAGAAATACTACCGAAGCATCGGCATCGAGGTCTCCGTCCCCGAGATCATCATCACAGTGGCCGGAAGCGAGGCGGTCAACCTCGCGCTTCAGATAGCCTGCGACGAAGGCGACGAGCTCATCGTGATCGAACCTTTCTACACGAACTACAACACGTTCTGTTTCGAAAGCGGGATCATTCTCAAAGCGGTCCACACCGACATCGAAAGCGGCTTCAAGGTCCCTCCGATCGAAGAGTTCGAGAAACTCGTGACACCACGCACGAAAGCCATCCTCATCAGCAACCCCGGCAACCCGACCGGAACATTGTACTCGAAAGAGGATATGCTCGCGCTCGGAGAAGTAGCCAGAAAGCACAACCTTTTCCTGATTTCAGACGAGGTCTATCGCGAGTTCAGCTACACCGACGAACCTCGTTTCTCGGCGATGAATATACCCGGTCTCGCCGACAATGTCATTCTTGTCGATTCAGTCTCAAAGCGTTACAACCTCTGCGGCTGCCGCGTCGGCTGCATCGTCTCCCACAACAAGGAGGTGATGGAAGCGGCGATGAAATATGCCCAGTCCCGCCTCTGCCCGCCGGTTTACGGCCAGCTCGCCTCGATCGGAGCGCTCGACACCCCGCAATCCTATTTCACGGAAGTGAGGAATGAATATGTCGCCAGACGTGACTATGCGGTCTCCAGGCTCAATGCGATGGAGGGGGTATATTCCCCTACCCCGATGGGTGCGTTCTACACAATCGCCCGCATTCCGGTGGACGATGCCGAGAAGTTTGCGAAATGGATGCTGACGGATTTCAGACTTGACGGCCAGACCACGATGGTGACTCCGGCGAAGTCCTTCTACAAGACTCCTGGATTCGGAGCCGACCAGATCAGGTTGGCCTACGTCCTTGGAGTTCCGGAACTTGAAAAAGCGTTCGACGCGCTGGAGGCCGGGCTAAAGGAATATCCCGGGAGAACTGTCTGACAAAAACAGTCCAGCCAAGTAATCCAAAGGTTTTATGAAAGCGATCATCGCCATAGATTCTTTCAAGGGATGCCTGACCTCGGCCGAGGCCGGGAAGGCGGCTCTTAAAGCATTCGCCGATGGAGAGGCCGAAGTCATTCCGGTTTCTGATGGCGGTGAAGGATTTTCTACAATTCTGACGGAGAGTCTGGGCGGATCATTCAGGACGGTTTCCTGCCACGATCCGCTCGGGCGTTCCATCAAAGCGAGATACGGAATCATCGGAAGGACCGCTATCATCGAAACCGCCGCTGCCAGCGGACTTGGCCTCCTTCGCAAGGATGAGCTCAATCCCCTTCTGGCCACCTCCTACGGCACAGGCGAATTGATCTCGGACGCTCTCGAATATGACTGTGAGGAGATTTGGCTGGGTCTTGGCGGCAGCGCCACCTGCGACGGCGGGACCGGAATGCTGCAAGCGTTGGGCTACAGATTTCTGCCGGACGATAGCGGCTCATTCGTTTCCGGGGATGTCCAGCGAGCCGCTCCAAGAGAAGAGTCCGTTTCAAGGAATATCCCCAATGTCATTCTCAAAGACATTCACGGGATAGACATCCCGGAACGAAACAAGTTGTTGGATTCCTGCAAGATAACCGGATTCTACGATGTCTCCGCACCATTCTGTGGTACGGGTGGGGCGGCAAGGATGTTCGCGCCGCAGAAAGGAGCGGATCCCGAAATGGTCGAATCGTTGGATGTCTGGCTCACAATGCTTTGCGAAGTCTATTCAAAATATTCAGGAAAAGATGTCTTGAATATTCCGGGAGCGGGGGCAGCCGGAGGAATCGGAGGGACGCTTGGCGGAGTGCTCGGAGCGTCAATGGTTCAAGGGATTCAAAAGGTTCTGGACATTTCAGGTTTGAACAGCAAGCTGGAGTCCTGCGACATTGTCATCACCGGCGAAGGTCGGGCGGACGCACAGACCCTCCGTGGCAAAGTACCTGTCGGGGTTCTTGAATATGTCAGAGCGCATACTGTTCCGGTTCATCGTCCCAAGGTCATCCTGATCGCCGGCCAAGTCTCTGACCGACAGCAGATTCTCAATGCCGGATTCGATGCCGTGCTCCAAATCACACCGGAAGGGATGCCTCTCTCCGAGGCCCTTGATCCAGTCACGGCCTCAGCCAACATCACGCAATCAATGCAGTCCTATCTCCAGCAAAGATGCTCGGGTGAAAAGTAAAGTATTTCTCACCCCACAATCCATTCAAGACTACTTTCGGGTGAAAAACCGGTCACTATTCACCCGATATTCCTAAAACCTCATAGATCTTAGGAATGAGGAACGAGAGAATATATTCATACTCCATAAAGTGAGTGCCGTCGTAGATGGTCCAGGTGCCGTCGCCGAAGTATTTTTTCCAGGTGCGGATGGAGACAACGCCGCTGCGCCGGTAATGGTCACGGGTGCCGAAAAAGGCATAGAAATAGTCCTTGCCACCGTTGCGTGGGGTGTTTTGCAAAGCGTCGCCGAGAACCCGCCTCCACTTTTTCAAAGGCTTATAGGTGAAATGCAGTTTCTGGCGGTCACCCGGTTTTGGCCTGTAAATCCTGTCGAACAGAGCCGTGACGCCAGGAATCAAAGTCAGCCAGGCCAAGGCAATGAAATATCGCGGAGCGTTCAGTGACGGGGAAACGAAAAGATGCGGATAACCCCTCAGCGCGATGGCGTGCGTGGCACCCATACTCTCCCCTATCACAAGCTCCGGCCGGACCTCCTCCGCCCAAGCGGCCAGCTGGCCTTGAGCGATTTCCGGATCAAAATCGTAAGTCCTGATGATGACCTCGAAATCAGGCCCCAGATTATCCTTCAAAATGGACGGGATGCGGCTGTCACCGCCCCCGCCCATTCCGTGGACATAAAGTATAACGTATTTTCGCATCCGCTATTTTTTGGCGACCAAGTCGCTCATCGCCAGATTGATAAGTATGTACCCCAGGAAACTGGTCAGGAATATGAACGACCAGTGGGAACGTTCGACAAGCGCGATGATGACCGCCAGTCCAACGATGACCAGAAAGGCGATTCGCTTCGCCACCTCCAGTTTAGAGGCTTTCTTTCCGCCACCGAACTTCATCGAGAACATCGGGATCTCGCAGATCAGAAGGTAGCACAGAATAAGTGTCAGAACCGGAATGAAAACCGGTCCCTGGCACCAATGCGCCAAAAAGCAGTCCGGCCGAACGGTCACAAGGGTCGCAAGTGATCCGCAGATCATAGCCGCCGCCGGAGTAGGCAGCCCGATGAAGCTGTCGTGCTGACGCTCGTCAAGGTTGAACTTCGCAAGTCTCAATGCCGAGAATGCGGCGAGGACAAGAGGCAAATATTTCAGGATCCAAATGTCCGTCCCGCTGATCTGGTAAAGCATCACGGCCGGGAGCACTCCGAAACTCACATCATCCGCCAGCGAATCCAGTTCCTTTCCTATTTCCGAATATGCCTTCAGAAGCCTTGCGGCCAGTCCGTCGCAGAAATCAAAGACAGCGGCAAGGATCATCAGTTCGAATCCGAGTTCCAGCCTGCCGTTCAAAGAAGCGATTACCCCCAGAACTCCACAGAGGAGATTCATAGAGGTAATCGTGTTGGGAATATGTCTTATTATATTCATTTACTTTATTCCAAGTTTCTTCTTCAGATCCTTAGAGAGGGCATCCTTGTGGACGAGAACATCCATGGACTTCGCGCGCACGAACGAATCAGAGCAGTACCAGATTCCGCCGTACTTGCTTGCGGTTCCCCAAGAGTTCTTGACCATGAAATAGTTGGTACCGTTCTGATCCTTGGCCACTCCGAAGATCTGCATTCCGTGGTCATCAGTGGTGGTCTTGTTTTCAAAGCCTTCCTGACGGGACTCCTGGGTCACGGAAGCCTCCTTTGGCAACTCGGCGACAACTTCCTTCTTCTCGCCGGCCTTGCCGATCCAACGCTCCTGATCAGAGCCCGTGGTCGCCTTAACATCATCAAGAAGCACACCGATTCCATTTCTGGTGAAGCCCTTCTCACTCACGTCTGATCCCCAAGCGAGGGTATAACCCTTGTCGATAGCGTTGTAGATCACCTCCATGAACTCGTCCAGAGGAATGTTGTAGGCGGAGTCCCACCTCCAGTTGTCGGCGATCTCAATGATGAACGAAGTGTAGAACGGGTGGTGGGTGAACGAAGTGAGGGTCACATAGTCAGACGGAACGATTCCCATCTCGTCCCTGTAGGAGGCTGGGGTATAGTTCTTGCCGTTATATTCAAATGTCTCTGGGGTCTCGCCGAGGAAACTGTCCACGATGGCGTCAAAGCCTTTCTTCCAGTTCGTGGAAAGGGTTCTGTTAGGATTCTTGGCGATGGCCTCCACATAAGCCTTCGTGGTGGCGTCGAGTTCTCCGTGAATCGGGAGAGGCTGGAGTCCAGGCATCGCGTCCTGAGGCACAAGGCCGTAGTCCTCAATGACATGTAGAACATCATCGGCCTCTGAACCGGCGGCGAAGTTTATGTGGCCGTCCGTGCGGACATATTTCACAGCCCTGTCCTTGTAGGAATGCGAGACAACGAACATCTCCGAGAAATCCGGGTAGAGTGTCGTGTCCTTGATGTTCTTGATTCTTATGGCCTCTGACTCAAGGAATCCGAGTGCCGAAAAGCACCAGCAGGTACTGGAACGGTACTGGTTCTTGACAGATGTGATAGGGTTCTCCTTCACAACGGTGAACTGGTACTCGGCCTCAGGCTGAGCCGGCTTTGGCTGCGCGTTTGCAGAAATAGAGACAAGCGCCACCGCCGCGGCAATGATGATTTTCTTCATATTCGATAATTTTAATAGTTCTCAGCCTTGATTTGGAAATAACTTCTCGGGTGCTTGCAGACAGGGCAGACCTCCGGAGCCTTCTTGCCGATCACGATGTGGCCGCAATTCGAGCACTCCCAGATCATATCCTCGTCCTTGGAGAACACCACCGCGTCCTGCACATTCTTCAGCAGCTTCCTGTAGCGCTCCTCGTGGGTCTTCTCGATCGCCCCGACCTTCTCGAACAGGAACGCGATCTCGTCAAACCCTTCCTCCTTCGCGGTCTTCGCGAACCCGGCGTACATGTCGGTCCACTCGTAGTTCTCCCCTGCCGCGGCGTCCGCAAGGTTCTCCTCCGTAGAAGGCACCCCGCCGTTGTGCAGAAGCTTGAACCAGATCTTGGCGTGTTCCTTCTCGTTCTTCGCCGTATCCTCGAACAGCTTGCCTATCTGCACATAGCCATCCTTGGCGGCCTTCGACGCATAATACAAATACTTTGTGTGAGCCTGGCTCTCCCCCGCGAACGCCGTCCGCAGGTTCTCCTCGGTTTTCGATCCTTTAAGTTCCATAATCAATGAATATTAATATTACCTTTTGTGTTCCCTTCCGTGCCTTCGCCGCCCTGAGTCCATCATCCATCCCCAAGTGAGCCTCCGGCAGATGCTTCCTTCCGCCTTTCGTCAACATCATTCATTCCCCCCCGAGCCACAAGACACCGGCCTTGCAAATGTAATAAAATTAACTTGATAAAGAAAGCCCTCCACGACTATTGGTCCCTATTGGTCACGCGAACCGTTTACGGGTCCCCTCCAGAGGAGCAAAAACAGGCAATATCGCTCCCATCGATGGCAAATTAACGTATGACGGCAGCATAACACGACAGAAATGCTACCGTGACCTACAGAGGAACGCTCCGGGCAGCACTTCAAGCCGATTTCGCTCCCGTAGAGGGCAACGAGGTGTCCCCCGGCGACACTTTCTGGCAAAAACGTTGCCCAGGAACACGCCCCATCGTATCCAATAATGACAAAGAATGCAGTTCCCGCAAGGTATATTGGTTTTACGAAGAGATATTCATAAATTTGTCGGAAGGGAAAAAGATAGTATTCACACTTGCGTTGTTTGCGGTTATGGGCTATCCTATAAATCAATAAAATCGGGCAAAGACTATATTGGCTATATTCACAACCATCATTTTTGACAGAATATGAGCATAACAAGATTCAAGGAGGCGCAGGAGCGCTTCGGGGAGTATGAGACGGCGCTGGAGGAGATCCGGCAGGGACGGAAGAGATCTCACTGGATCTGGTATATATTCCCGCAACTCAAGGGGTTGGGAAGAAGTTACAACTCTGAATATTATGGGATCGCATCGTTGGAGGAGGCTAAGGAATATCTTGGAGATGCGGTGCTGAGGGGACGGCTGCTGGAGATTTCAAAGGCGCTGATGGAGCACAAGGAAGAGGATATTCATAGCATTATGGGAGGAATTGACGCACAGAAGCTGCGCTCCTCGATGACGCTGTTTGAATCCGCCGCTGGCGATGACGATGGATGTAAGGTCTTTGGAGAGATTCTTGACACCTTCTTTGACGGCAAAAGGGACGGGCGCACCCTCGGGATGCTCAAGGCGCAAGAAAAATAAAGAGCGGAAACCGACATTTGGATTTCCGTAAGAAAAACGTTAAGTTTGAAACGAGGAAACACGTAAAAGACAGATGCAGAACCTTGATTCCATAGACCTCAGCGCGACTCAGCGGCGGGCGGTAATGAAACTTGCGGTTGAGTTGGTGAAAGCGGACGACCGGATCCACTCGAAAGAGGTCGCGGTGCTGGACAAATTGCAGTCCGGGCTTGGGCTTGATCAGGAGGAGCTGGATCTTACACACTACCTGTCTTTGGAGAGTGCAGTGGATTGTCTCAAGAATCTTGAGGAAGAGCCGACAAGGCGCATCATCAACCTTTTCAACGAGATAATGTGCTCGGACAACGACATCGACTTCGAGGAGAATCTTCTGTTGTCCTCAATCTCAATGTCTTGCGACAGCGGATCCAGAGACTGGTGCAGGATTCTGTCCGCGGACGCAGCCGAATCCGAAGCGCCTGAAAAGCAAATCGTCTTTCTTGAAGGCCAAACTTCGGAAGCGGCGCATCTGGTTCTCGATGACAAATACGACAACTTACTCATTTCAAAGGCATTCGGCGACATCGGAATCGAGTTTTTCTACCTTCCGGACATTATTCGAGAGTTCGGGCAACATCTTGAGGACGATGACAAATTCGGGCTTCTCCAGCGTTCGATGGAATACCTCGTGCCGGCCGGAGACAAAATCAAACTGAACAATCTGAAGGAATCACTGGCGACCCTCGACACCAGAACCTTCTACCACCTCATCCTTTCAAGGTTCAACATTGACCCTGAGCGGATTCCGTACCAAGCGTTCCTGCTCGTCAAAATCAGGGACAGCCATATTCTTGACGACAGCGACACGATGCGCCGCACGGTGGATTTCCTCTGCATAGACATCTCATCCGAGGTCAAAAAACGAATCCTGGCATTCGTCTCCCGCTTCGACGAGCGCCGCGACCTCCTCTCCTACAAAGGCTACTACAAGTTCCTGTACGACTATCTCAGTTCAGAGGCGAAAATCACCAACCCCATCAGCATCAACTCAAAAGGCGACTTCATTCTCGGCTCGGGCGAGATCATCAGGTTCAAATCCGCCCCTCAGGCGAAAACCCTCTACGTGCTTCTTCTGAGCCGCGGCCACAAAGGAATCTCCCAAACCGACTTCAACAAAGCCGTCTCATTTCTCAAAGCACTGGACATCAATGAATATCTCACCTCATCCGGCGATTTCGACTTTCCGCGTTTCAATGAATATCTCGCCGGCAAGGCTGATGAATATGCCCGGATCATCCTCGACACGATCACAATCTACCGCACGCTTTCGACCAAGGACTGCCAGAAGAAGAATTTCCTTGAATATATCCAGAGCATCCTCCAGCACCGCAGTTCGCTGAAGACCTACATCAACTCCGGTTTCGCTTCCGCCAGGAAACTCGCTAATCCGGAGCACTTTACGGTCCGTTTCGACACCGCTTCCCAAACCTACTCAGTGTCGGCCAGTCCATCGCTTTTCACCTCAACCTTAGGTTCCACAAGCACCAAGCCTCTTACCGAGACTACTTTCTGGCACTCTCTTAAGTAGCCGTTGGACGCATCATACTGAATTTCAATCTATTACAGATTACTGCCAGCCAATACGAGAGGGCAGGATTACACAACAATATGGTCATCAAGGAGTTACAGTTCAGCCACATTTTAAACCAATCACGGGATATTGATTTCAGGAGACAATACAGCGACATTGTTGTCAAGTAGTGTGTTTATTTTCCAAACGGTTGGATTCCTGGCGGAAGAGTCTGGAATGAGCGTTATCTTAGCGGACTCCAAGTAAGAGTTATAGGATTATGGCTAAGGAAAACAACGGTAAGGTTACGGGATATTTCCAGAACTGTGAGACGCAAAATAGCACAAAGACAATAAGTTATCTGTGCGGAGACTCAGTGGAAGTTATCGAGAAAAAAGGACGGAACGTCATTCCGGAGGCAGAGAAGGAACCACTTTGGAAGGCCTATCTGGAGAAGTTCAAGGATCCAATCATCATCATATTGCTTGTGGCGCTGGGACTGTCGCTTGGAGTGTCCGGATATGAGATGGCATATTCAGGTAGGGATGCCTCGTGCCTGATCGAGCCACTGGGGGTGCTGGTGGCGATACTTCTGGCGACAGGGATCGGGTTCATATTCGAGGTCAAGGCGGAGAAAGAGTTCAAGATTCTGAACAAAGCCAAGGACGAAAGACCGGTCAAGGTGCTGCGACTGAAAAACAGGAACGACATACGTCCGCAGACCTATGAGATTCCGAAAAGTGATGTCTGTGTCGGAGATGTTGTGGTGCTGGAGAACGGGGACGAGGTCCCGGCGGACGGCAATCTGATCAGCGACCGGAATCTGATCATAGACGAGTCGAACTTCACGGGCGAGCCGTTCACGAAAAAGAGGACCGAATCCGATGGCACAAAGGAAGAAAGCACCTATCCAGAGAACTTTCTGCTTCGGGGCACAACCGTGATCGAGGGCAGCGCGACCTATAGAGTCACAGCTGTCGGCACGGAAACCGAGGAAGGGAAAGGTGCGAGAATATTACAGGAAGAGCCTGAGGTGGAGACTCCTCTGAACGCCCAGTTGAACCAGCTCGCCAAGTGGATAACATACGCCAGCTACATCATCGCTGCACTTATCGTGATCGGACGGATGAGCATATTCTTCCTCACGAATGATGTGGGGACATATTCATTCATCGAGGTTTTCCGGGTGGCGCTCAACTCGCTGATGATCGCCGTGACGCTTATTGTCGTGGCGGTGCCGGAAGGGCTGCCGATGAGCGTGACGATCAGCCTTGCGCTGAGCATGCGCAAGATGCTGAAAGAGAAGAATCTGGTGCGGAAACTTCACGCCTGCGAGACCCTCGGGGCGACAACCGTCATCTGCACGGACAAGACCGGAACGCTGACAGAGAACAGGATGTGCGTGGTGGAATCCGAGTTCTGGGGCGTCGATGAAAGTCTTGTCGCCGACAGCATCGCAGTGAACTCCACAGCAGCGCTGAACACTTCCGAGGATGGCGAGCCACGCGCGATCGGCAACCCGACTGAGGGAGCGCTGCTGCTCTGGCTTCGCGGTAAGGGAATAGACTATTCCGAGCGCCGGAACGGCTACAAAATTCTGAACCAAGAGGCGTTCTCCACGGAAAGGAAGAGGATGAGCACCGAAGCGCTTGACCCGGTTTCCGGCAATGAATATCTTTTTGTGAAAGGCGCGCCGGAGCTTCTGCTGGAGACTGCCGATGACATCGAGGGCGGCCCGTCCAAGGAAAGCGTGCTCGCCACTCTGGCAAACTGGCAGTCAAAAGGAATGCGAACCTTAGGATTCGCTTTCAGGAATATGTCAGCGGACGACTCCAGACTAATATTCATAGGCATTGTCGGCATCGCAGATCCGATCAGAGACGATGTGCGTCAGGCGATCGACACCTGTTCAGGTCACGCCGGGGTCAGGGTGATCATGGTGACCGGGGACAACGCCCTTACCGCCAGCGAGATCGCCCGTCAGGCCGGAATCATCGGCGCCAACGAGACCAATCCTCTGACCATCACCGGCCCCGAGTTCGCAGCCAAGAGTGATGAATATCTCAAAAAGGAAGTCATCCCGACTCTGCGGGTTCTATCCCGGGCGCGTCCCGAGGACAAGGTCCGCCTTGTCACACTGCTTCAGGAGATGGGCGAGGTTGTGGCGGTAACCGGCGACGGAACGAACGACGCTCCGGCTCTGAAAAAGGCACAGGTCGGGCTCTCGATGGGTGACGGAACGGCGAGAGCCAAGGAGGCCAGCGATGTGACAATCATCGACAACTCGTTCTCCAGCATAGGCAAAGGCATCCTGTGGGGACGATCCTTGTACTTGAACATCAAGCGTTTCATCCTGTTCCAGATGACGATCAACGTCTGCGCCTGCCTGATCGTGCTCCTTGGCGCGTTCATCGGTCTGGACTCACCGCTGACCGTCACTCAGATGCTGTGGGTGAACCTGATAATGGACACATTCGCGGCGATGGCCCTGTCATCCCTGCCGCCTGACCACCGGGTTATGGAAGACAAGCCACGCGACCAGAAGAGCCACATCATCGACCGGCGGATGGGGAAGCGGATAGCCTTTTCGGGAATATTCTTCTTTGTCTATCTGGCTCTTCTCTGGCAGCTTCTCTGGCATATGGACATCAGCTCGGTTGCCGACCTGCTTCACTGGAATGTTGTCGGAGAGTTCTTCAGCGGAGCGTTCTCGGCCCACACAAAGGCACATCTTTCAGGCTACGAGCTGGGAGTGTTCTTCACGACATTCGTGCTGATCCAGTTCTGGAATCTGTTCAACGCCAGATACTTCAAGACTGACGGAAGCGTACTTCAGGACATTCTTGATTCCTTCTTCAACCGCAAGAGGTTCAAGGCTTCCGCCTGCTACGGATGTCTTTGGGTCGCTGGAATCATCCTGGCCGGCCAGTTCCTGATCGTCAACTGCTTCGGAGCCTTCTTCGAGGTCTCCCCGCTTCCGCTCTCCGACTGGGGCTGGATTCTCCTCTGCACCTCGCCGGTACTCATCATTCCCGATCTCTACCGGTTCATCCGCTCCAAGGTTGTGAAGTAATCATGCATGGAGCACGATTGAATGCCGCTTCATACGCATCGAGACCATCCGCTACAAGGTTGTGAAGTAATCATGCATGGAGGACAAAACACTGTGTATCAGCTGGATAAAAGCACCTGCTCCCACCCGTACAGGGCAGGAGCAGGTCTAGTTTATTATCTATTAATCAGAGTGTTGACCTCCACGGGTTAAAACGACACCGGACGGATCGGCAAACCGAGGTAACGTGGGAATGAAGATAAGCCGATACGATCATCGTTGCTCTTTTTTATGGCAAATGTGCCTGCTATTGTAATATCCTTAATCTTGCCTTGTGAGGTCCAGTACAGCCCATTGTATATTGTTGGATTATATGTTGGTGATGGGAGGAAAATGCTGTTTCCTTCATAGCCAGGGAATTCGCTTGTCACGATGTAGCCGTTCCTTGTATCATCCCATGTACACTTACAATGTTCTACAAGTTTTAAAAGCTCATTGAAGGTCGGAGTACGCCATGTTCCTCCCCAGTTAGCTGTGGCGGCATCATCATCTTTATTCAAGAACAACTTACCATCTGTAGAATTGTACTTTGTGTAATTTCCGTTCTCGTACCATTTGTAGTTCTCCAGAGTGTACGTGGATTTAGGTGTTGTCTCACCCCAGGCGAAAAGAGACCCGACATCTTTTGGTTTGTCAGCACCTATGTTGCAGGTAGCCCATTTTAAGCCGTCACCCATCTCGACATATTCATGCCCATAGAGCTTATCCGGCTCCAGACTGCCCGACACCACCTTAAGACGGATGAAGTCAGATGAGATTTCCCAACCAAGGGTAGAATCCTCTATGAGAAGCTTCGCATAAGTAATATACGACCACGAGCTGTCAAAGAATGTAGCCGAAGAGTTCTTGATAGTCTCAGCCGAAGCCTTGACCGCAATCACACCGTTTGATTCTGACACGATTCCTATGACGGTCAGATCAAATGTCTTCCATTGACCGCGCCCCCAATCCACGTAGGCTTGCATCTTGACGTTGCTTGTGTTCAATTTAGACACCACACTGGCCGGGCGGATCTCAAACATCATTCGGAAGGTTTTGGTGTCTCTATACACGTTATGTACACCATCTGAATACTCCGGACGATAGGTCACAGACTGGATCTTGTTCTGGATCTCACTCAAGGCTTTGTTTATCTTGTCGATAGCGTCACGAACATCCTTATCACATTTATCAATACGCGCCCTTAATTCAGCGGCGGTTTTATCGATCTTGTCATTAGCCTCTTTGATCGCTTTATCCAGGTCGGCGTTCAGACCAGCTATCGCGTCCTCAATAGCCTTTTTATAAGCGTTAGTTATCTCTTCCTTGGCCACGCCCAACGCTGATGACAGATCAGCGATCTCTTTAGAGTTGGCCTCAATAGCATTCTCAGTCTCGGCCAAAGCTTCCTTCAGTTTGGTGATGTCGCCCGTGTTGGCGTCAATCAAGCCTTTGATGAGGGCCTTCTGGGCCTCTAGCTGGCTTTCAAGGTCTTCCTTCTGGGCCTCAAGAGCAGCCTTGGTCTCCTCAATTGTCCAGTAGGCGGTGAGCTTCTCGTTCACCCAAGCCTTAAGGGATTTCTCAAGGTCATCAATAGAAGTCTTAAGCTTTTCGGCCCAAGCCTTTTCCAACTCCTCGGAAGCTTTGGCGATCGCGGCGGTGTAAGCTGCGGTGATGTCAGCGACCTCTTTGCCAATCCTCTCGTTCAGGCCGGCGACCTCATCCGCGATCTTACCATTGAGTTCGGTGAGAATCTTACCCAGATCCTCGGTGAACTTCTTCGTGAGGCGTTCCTCAAGGTTTTTCAGGGATGTGTTCAGGCCGCTGATCCCGGAATTGATCCCGGCGATCTGCTCCACGATGCCGTTGTACTGTGTAAGCGTCGCGAACGAGGCGTTCGCCCAGTCCTTTGTGCCTTTGAGTTCCTTATCGACATATTCCTTGAGGTCGGAAATCTTCTTCTCCAACTCGGCGTCTTTTGCCTTAAGGTCTGAGATAGTGCCGTTTATGGCGTTCAGTTTGCCCCCGACCTCAGTCTTGGCGGCCTCAAGGTTGGCAAGGACCTCGCCCTTCGCGGCGCTAATCGCATCGATGAGTTCTTCCTTGTTCTTTTTGTCGCTCGCCTGAAGTTCCTTCACGGCACTCTCAAGATCCGATTTCACAGCGGCGATGCTTTTCTCGTTGTCAGAAATGGACTTACGGAGATCCACCGCGGTGCCTTCCAGGTCCGTGATCATGTCCTTGAGGTTCTTGTCGGCCTGCTCCAACTTAGGAAGCGAGGCATTGATGTTTTCAATCTGCTGATCGATAGACTTTATCCGGTTGTTCTCAATCTCGTCAATCCTCTTATTGAGGTTCTCGATGTCCTTGTCATAATCCGCGCAGCCGGAGGCCACAAGGGCGATCGCGCCGAAGAGGGCGGCAATGTATTTTTTCATATTCATTGTGTTTATATTCATTAAGTTATTTATTTTGTTATTATATTGCAACGACCTTTATTAAGCGGTTCGCCTCCGGCAATTTGTGAATTATCGACCCATCTTTTCACAGCTTCCACGGTCTTTTTATTGCAGTTTCTGACGTAAATATTAAAATCGCGGTTTCTGCAGTTAATACCGGAGAAAGCCCACCACTCATAGGCTTTTGGATGTGTTCCCCCGTTGTAATTGGTCAGATCCCAATTATCCAAATACACATCTCTAAGCGACGCACAATTACAGAACATCTCAGTAACTCTATCAATCTGGCTCGTATCCCATCCCGAAAGGTCCAATGTCTTTAAAAGACCGCAGCGATAAAACGCTTGATACATTTCCTTAGGTTTAGGCTTCCAAGACGATATTCTCAAATCACTCAGTCGGGTACACCAAGCAAACATATACATAAAATTATCGACTTTCGAGACATCCAGCTTTTCCAGATCCGCAGACTCAAGTCTGTATTGGTTCCAGAATCCCAATTCTCGATAAATACCAGATTCAGCCACAGCGACATTCCTGCACACCTTTATTTTCTTCAATGTGGCGTTATTATCTTCTTCATAACTCTTTCTATTAAGATTGAGCAATAGTTCGCCAATTTCAGATCCTGTAAAGTCAATCCTACCATAGGTGTGTTTCCTGTTCAGAATACCGCCCTCCTTACTATAACATCTCACTCCTGCAAGCTCACTTTCCGGCAGCATCTTTCCGTCAATTGTCTCATAGCGGATCAACGGCGGTTCAAGCGCCTGCGCCTTAAGAGGGACATACTCCGTGCTGACATTTCCGACAGCCACAGCCACACTCGCCGGAATCTTGCCATCAATGAAAGCCTTATCGACTTTGGACGCGTCAATGGTCACGGTGATGGCTCCGGACTCGTTCTTGAAATCAGTTATGTCCAGATCCACATCCTCTCCGGCCACCGCTCTGGTCTTTGTGTAAAGCAGACGGGCTGACAGCAACCCCACCGTGATGTTTGCCGCTTCACTTGCCGGGCGCACGTCGAATCTGAATTTGATGTACCTGTACTTTTCGCTGTCAGGAAAATCCGGATCGCCTTTGTCGTAGTAAAGGATCTCCTTGCCGTCCGATGACAAAGGGAACCAAGACACGGATTGGATTTTCGCGGCCTGACTGGCTTTCAAGAGTTCTGACAATCTGCCCTCCATCGTTTTCACTCCATCCTCAATATTCTTAATCCTCAACTCGATGTCCGTTTTCTTATTATCAAGTTTTTTGTTCACCGATGTGATCCGCTTGTTGATCTCATCATTAAAGGCACCCTTATAGCCAGTGATCGACTTGGAAATCGCATCCGTATATTCCTTGGTCAAGTCAGTCTTCGCCTGTGCCAAGTCATCCTTGAAGGCTTGGAGATCAGCGGCGTTCTGCTTCACGGCCTCGTCGAGTTCCGAAAGCTTGTCATTCAAAGCCTTGATGTCGCCGACATTCGCATTGACCAATCCGTTCAAGAAAGCCGCCTTTGCCTCAATCTGACCTTGAATGTCGGTCATTTGGGATTCCAATGCAGCCTTGATCTCCTCTATTGTCCAATAGCCGGAAAGCCTTTCATTGACCCATTTCTTCATCGAAGCCTCGCAGTCACCAATGGACTTCCTGAGGCTTTCGCTCCACCATTTATCAATCTCCTCACGGGCTGTGGCTATGGCGGCGGTGTAGGCCGCGGTGATGTCGGACACCTCCTTGTCGATCCTTTCATTCAGATCTCCAACCTCCTTTCCGAGTCCGGACTTGACGCCATCCACCGCAACTTTCAGATCCTCTGAATATTTCTCCGTCAGACTGGTCTCAAGATTCGTCATTGCGGTCTTGAGGCCGGTTATCTCACCATCAATCCCACCAAGCTGCTCCACAATGGATTCATACTGCCCCAATGTCATGAAAGTAGCGGAGATCCAATCTTTGGCTCCTTTCAACTCCTTGTCGATATAGTCCTTAAGCTCAGAAATTTTCTTCTCAAGGTCATCGTCTTTCTTCTGAAGATCCGAAATAGTGTTGCATATCGAAGTGAGTTTGCCGTCCATCTCGGTATTCTCTGACTCAAGCAGGGCGAGAAGCACTGCCTTGGCCTTGCCGAGGGAGTCAAGGAGATATTCCTTGTCAACATTGTCGCTGTTCCTGAGGTCTTCTACCGCCTTCTCAAGGTCAGTCTTCAGATCCGAGATGTTTTTCCCGTTCTCGGCGATTGACTTTTCAAGTCCGCTCGCCGTTGTCTGAAGGTTCTCAATCATCCTCTTCAAATCAGCGTCAGCCTTCTCCAATCTCGGGAGAGAAGCGTTGATCGACTCTATCTGCTTGTCGATCGATGCGATCCGGTTGTCCTCGATGCCGTCAAGCCTCTTCTCCACTTCATCCAAGTCTGGAGAATAATCCGTGCAGCCGAAAGACACTGACAGGCACAAGGACAGCAGAATCCAGATGCCTGCTTTCTCAATAAATTTCGTCATAATGTATCATGTATTGATATTCAATAAAATTCATGCAGAATGCCATCAGAGGTTTCCATCAGCAGGTTATCAGTTTCCGATCATATTCGATGGGATTCAATGAACAAAAATAATTATGGAGAAGGTAAATGCAAAAGAATGAGGGTAGTAGATTTTCGTTCAGACACGAAATTTACTACCTTGTAACGAAACTTACCAGTAAATTTACCAGTAGGTATGCTTCGACAAGCTCAGCAACCGGAACTCGGCAGCCTTATGCTGATGACACAAAGCGCAATGACCAAAATAACGACCGACATCACCGGTCACCGAGCCTGTGGTTGCTGAGCTTGTCGAAGCATCGAAGTGACCTGACCAGAGGAATAGGAATCACGTCAGAGCAGCATCATCACCTGCCCGGAAATGACACGCAGAAACATCTCCATCGGATAGACGGTGGCGTAAGCGACAGACGGTTCGTCATCGTCAACCGTGGTAAGTGCATAGTTAAGGGCGATAGGGTTGGCCATCGAGGCACACAGCATCCCGACGTTCTCCGCATAGTCCGTCTTGCAGAATTTAGCGGCGACAAAGCCGACAAGCAGCACCGGCACAATGGCCAAGAACACACTGATCCCGATCCACAGCAAGCCTTCCGGTCTCAAGACAGTCTCGAAAAAGTCCGGCCCTGCGCTGAGTCCCAATCCGGCCAGATAGATCGTCAAACCGAACTGCCTGAGCATCAGATTCGCACTGTGCGTCGTGTAGGTGGTCAAGTGGATTCTCGGTCCGAACGCCCCCATCAGGATGCCGATCAGGATCGGGCCGCCGGCGATCCCGAGACGGATCGGGACACTCATTCCCGGAATGGAAATCGGAAGGCTGCCCAGAATCAATCCGAGCATAAGTCCGATGAAAATGAACAGCAGATTCGGATTACGGAGCTCTTTCTCCTGATTACCAAGCACCTCCGCCACACGGTCAATCGCTTTCTGCTCTCCTACGATCGTCAGTTTGTCTCCGATCTGAAGTCTGAGGTCACGGGACGGCAGCAGGTCGATGCCCGCGCGGTTAACCCTTGTGATGTTGATCCTGTAAACGTTGCGCAGATGCAGATCCCCAAGTTTGGCTCCGTTGACGCTCGTCTTGGTCACGAAAATATGACGGGAAACAAGCATTCCGTCCAGATGGTTCCAGTCGATGTCCTTCTTGTTCCAATCCTTAACGACCTTCTCTCCGAAGAGCTGCTCGGCAGCCCCGGCGTCCTTCTCACGGGTCAGCACAAGCACATGCTCCCCCTTTTCCAGCACGGTGTCCCCGTCCGGGATGATCACCTGACCGCGGCCTTCACCGCCATATTTCCAAACCCTTGACACTACAATTCTGATGTGCGCGTCCTTCATGATGTCCCGGATCGTCTTGCCGAATACAGCCGGATTGCTCACACTGAACTCGTTGATGAATGTCTGGTTGTTGTGCGTGTCCTTTGGGCCGCGGTTCTTACGGAATATGACCGAAAGGACCACCACGCAAAGAATCACGCCGATCACGCCGAAAGGATAACCCACGGCGCAGGCGGTGGCCATCTGATTGGAGACATCCACAGCCCCGGGATCGGTCTGGAGCAGGGTCTGCTGCGCGGCTCCAAGCATCGGAGTGTTGGTCGCCGCACCGGTGAGAAGTCCGGTCGCCACAGGCAGCGATATTCCGCATAATCTACTTATTCCCAACGTCATCAAAGTGCCTACCAGAAGCACGGCGAACGCCAGGATATTCAGTTTGATGCCTCCTTTCTTCAGCGAAGGGAAGAAACTCGGGCCGACCTGCAGGCCAAGGGTGAACACAAAGAGCACAAGGCCGAAGTTCTGCGCCAACGCCAGCATACGGGGATCAACGCTGAGCCCGAAGTGCCCGACAACAATCCCGGCGAAAAAAACGAACGTCACGCCAAGGCTCACCCCCTTTATCTTGATCTTGTTGCAAAGAAGGCCGGCGACGCAAATCAGCGACAGGACGAGAATCGCCTGAATATAAGACGGTTCCGTGAATATCTCGATGAACCAGTTCATAGTCCTTTAAATATACTGCGTACAAAGATAGTCAGAAATATTCATTAATTTTGTGAGGCGGTGGCCACGGTCGCCGCGGTTTCAAGGATTTTATGAATATGCCAGAGGCGAAAAACAAGAATATTCAGGGTTCAGCCGCCAGGAAAAAGGCCGGCGCACAGAAAGCCAGGACATCACCGGCAAAACGTCCCCGGAGGAAAAAGAGGAAGCCCAAGAAAGTGAATATAGGAGTCTGGACGGCTGTCGGCATCGCCGCGTCAGTCATTCTGGCTCTGGCGGTTATGTTCATCAGCCAGGGTGGCGGAGGCGGACACGAGACAGGGGCCAAGGTTCCGCCAGGAGACTGGCGCTACGGAATCGACATCTCCCACCACAACGCCGGCGACATCGTTTGGGATTCCCTTTACGTGCTGACGGACAAACGTGGAAAAACAATCCGTGATCACCATCTGGCTAAAGACATCAGGCCTGTCAGTTTCGTGTTCATAAAGGCTACGGAAGGGGTGTCGATGGTGGACAAGGATTTCAAAAGGAACTGGCAGGACGCCGGCAGGTCTGGCCTTAGAAGAGGCGCGTACCACTTCTTCAGGAGTTCAAAGGACGGCGAGGCTCAGGCAAGGCTATTCATCAAGACGGTTGGCGACCTGAGATTCAAGGACTTGCCTCCGGTTCTGGACATCGAGACCATACATCGGGGAGGGTCGATGAAGAAACTGAACGAAGAGGCCCTCAAATGGCTGGAAACCATTGAGGGTCACTACGGTAAAAAGCCTATTGTCTACACGGGGTCTTCCTTTGCCCGTGACTGGCTCAGCAAGAGGATCACGGACAACTATCCTGTTTGGATAGCCCACTACGAGAAGGACAGGCCGGACTTCGACGGCTGGATCTTCTGGCAGTTCACCGACAAGGCTGTCGTGAAAGGCGTTCCGGGGCCTGTGGATCTAAGCGTCATGAAACGCTGATCCCCGTCACTCCGACAGGCCTTGTCGCCGACGGCTCCGAGGTTGACCGCATGCACTAAAACGACACCGGACGGATCGGCAGACCGAGGTGGCGAGGGGCTGACGAGAGTCCAACCATTCCATTGCTCTTGATCATGGAAAAAACACCCGCTTTTTCCACATGCCTATTCACATTCACAAATGAGGTCCAGTACAATCCCTTGTAAATGGTCGGATTATAATCCGGTGACGGGAAGAAGAGGCTGTTACCTTCATAACCAGGGGATTCACTTGTCAGGACATAGCCGTTTCTTGCATCATCCCATGTACACTTACAATAATCCAAAAGTTTAAAGATGTCATTACTGGTCGGAGTACGCCAAGTTCCTCCCCAGTTGGCGGTGGCGGCATCATCCTCTTTGCTCAGGATCTGCCTGCTGTCTGTGGAATTGTACTTGGTGTAGTTCCCATCCTTGTACCATTTGTAGTTGTCCAGGGAATACGTGGCCTTCGGTGTCGTCTCACCCCAGGCGAAAAGCGCCCCGACTTCTTCAGGCTTGTCCGCGCCCACGTTGCAGTTGGCCCATTTCAGGCCGTCGCCCATCTCGACATACACATGACCGTTGATCATGTCCGGCTCCAAAGCGCCATCCACGACTTTAAGAGGAATGAAGTCGAAGTTGTTTATTATTCATCAATCAAAGTGTTGCTCTCAACCGCTCATTCAGCCATCCTCAAAGGAATATATTCAGACGACAGATTCCAGCCCATCGTCTCGTTCTCGATGTGGACTCTGGCGAAGGCTGCCATCTCGCCCCGCACAAACGAATCAGAGATGTAGGTGGCGTTCACCTTGATGACAATATAACCGCCATACACCTTAAAGTCATTGTCATTATTTATGTAAAGATCCTTCTGTTCATTATTCGGATAATGCGCCGTTATCTTAATGTTATCCTTTTTCAGATAGTACAGCGCGGAGGAAGGCCGGACCTCGAATTCCAACGTCACGAATTTCACAATGGAACCCGAGCCATATCTTGTCACTACAGCTACTCCATCCTCGGTATAAGGGACATAAACCAAAGACTGTATTCTGTACAGCACCTTGTTGACAGCATTCTGAGCCTGTGTTATCTTGTTGCTGACAGATTTCTCCATCTTCCGGATTTCCGAACTCATTCGATCAATCTCGCCCTGAACCTTACTGTCCGCATCATTGATCGCGGCCGTGATGTCCGCAGACAACTCATTTCGCAGGGAGGCTATCGCATCTCTGATGGCTCTCTCATACGCCTCTTTGACCTCAGCCTTGACCTCATCCAAATCCGACTTTAAGCCTTCGATCTCCTTCGCGTTGTCCTCAATCGCCTTATTGGTCACGGCCAAGGCCGCCTTCAAATCCTCGATGTCTTTCGAATTTGCCTTGATCATTTCCTCCAAAGCGGTTTTCTGCACAAGCAATTGACCTTCAAGAGCCTTTTTCTGAGTCTCAAGGGCCGCCTTCGTTTCCTCAATCGTCCAGTAAGCCTTAATTTTATCATTCACCCAAGACTCAAGGGATGACTTCAAATCATTCACCGAATCCTTAAGGTTCTTTTCCCAGGCTGCCTCAGTCTCGTTCCGGGCTTTTAAGAGGGCTTCGGTGAAAGCGTTTGTCAGATCAGCAACCTCTTTTGAGATTCTGTCATTCAACCCGGCGACCTCGTCAGCGACAGCTGATTCCAGATCGCTGACAGTCTTGTTCAACGACTCTGTGAAGTTCTTTGTCAGACGCTCCTCAAGATCAGTCATTGAGGTCTTCAATCCGGCGATTTCGATATCAATGCCAGCGATTTGCTCCACGATGTCATTGTACTGTTCCAAAGTCGCGAAAGTGGCCTTGACCCAATCTTCAGTGCCTTTCAATTCTTTTCCGGCATACGATTTCAAATCCGAGATCTTGCCTTCCAAATCCGCATCTTTCTTTTTCAGGTCGGAGATCGCGCCGCCTATGTCTGACAATTTCACGTTCATCTCAGACTTCATTGTCTCAAGAGTCACAAGAACCTCTTTTTCGGCTTGTTCTATTGCCCTGATAAGTTCTTCCTTGTTGGCATTGTCGCTTTTCCTCAATTCTTCCACCGCTTTCTCAAGGTCGGACTTCACTGCAGAAATCCGTTTCCCATTCTCCGTGATAGCTTTCCTGAGATCGCCGGCGGTCTCCTCCAGGGAACCGATCATGTCCTTCATGTCCTTGTCGGTCTGCTCCAACTTCGGAATGGAAGCGTTGATCTTCTCAATCTGCTGGTTTATGGATGTGACCCACGCATCCTTTCCGTTCAGATCCTCATGAATCTCATCAAGGTCCGGAGCATAGTTCGCGCAGCCGAAAGCTGCGGCAAGACCCACACTCATCAAGACCAGTCTTATTTTTCCAATATATTCTTTCATTTTTCTCTAATGTTAACAGTCATACAAGTCTTTTTCTTAAGGGTTTGTCACCACAACAGGGACAATAGGAATAAAACCGGAAATCATATCCCAACCTTTGGAAGCATCCTTTATTGACACCAGAACGTTGAACTTTCTAGAACCATTTGTAAAGATGAGAGGAAGGTCGGAAGCATCTATGTCCATCAGAACGATGCCGTTCCCGGTGCTTGTGATTCCGTTCAACTTAAGAGGAATAACATCATCTTTTGGCTCCACGCTTTGAGTGAGGATCGACACATTGCCTACATTCAGAGCCTCGGCGGCAGAGAACGGACGGACCTCGAATTTCAATGTCAGAGACTTCTTGACACCTTCACAGAAGACCTCAACCGATCCATCTGAATATGTCGGGAAATATACAAACGATGATATCACGTTTCTTATCTTAGTCCGCGCGTCCTCAACATCCTTTATTATCGAAGCCAAGTCATCCTTGCATTTCTCAATCCTTGCCTCCAATGCCTCGACTCTCTCGTCAATGCTGTTGTTGAGGATTTCTATCTTGTCATCAAGCTCATCGTCAAGAATGCCCTCCAACGATGTGATGGCATCCTTTATCACTGCCTCATAAGCAGCCTTGATGTCCTTTTTTGCCTGCTCAAGCTCCGAGAACAAGTCCTCCAGGCTCTTGGCGTTGTCCGCAAGAGCGTTCTCTGTCTCTGTCAGAGCCTCTTTCAGGTCCTTGATCTCTCCCGCATTAGCGTCAATCAATTCTTTCAGATAGGCTTCCTGAGCCTTCAACTGGTTTTCAAGATCCTTTTTCTGAGCCTCAAGAGCCGCTTTTGTCTCCTCAATCGTCCAATAGGCCGTAAGTTTCTCGTTCACCCAGAGTTTAAGGGACTTTTCCAATTCCTCAAGAGAGGTCTTAACCTTTTCCGTCCATGCGCTTTCAATCTCTGCGCGAGTCTTGGCTATAGCCGATGTGTAAGCCTGTGTAAGATCTGATACCTCTTTGTCTATCCTGTCATTAAGACCGGAGACTTCCTCTCCGATTTTTGACTCAAGGTCACTGACCGCCTTTTTCAAATCCTCGTCGAACTTGTTTGTCAGGCGGGTCTCAAGGTCAGACAAAGACTTCTTCAGTTCAGACATCTCCGTGTTGATCCCTCCAATCCGTTCCACAATACCATTATACTGCTCCAACGTCGCGAATGTGGCTGTGGTCCAGTCCCTGATGCCTTTCAATTCATCATCAACATAGGTCTTGAGAACAGAAATCTGTTTCTCCAATTCTTGATCCTTATCTTTCAGATCAGAGATCATCTCATCTATGTCGGACAGTTTGCCCTGCATTTCCGTCCTCATCGCCTCAAGGTTGGCCAAGACGGTAGCCTTGGATTCATTGATGGCAGTGATCAGTTCCTCCTTGTTGGTCTTGTCACTGTCCTGGAGTTCCTTCACAGCCTTTTCGAGTTCAGAGCGAACTTCGGATACGCGGTTCTCGTTCTCACCGATGTCTTTGCGAAGATCATCGGCGGTCTTGTCCAAGGACTCGATCATCTTCTTGATTTCCAAATCTGTCCGCTCCAACTCCAGAAGTGAAGCGTTTATCTTTTCGAGCTGCTTGTCGATGGACGGGATGCGGTTGTTCTCGATTTCATCGATGCGGTCATCCACACGCTTGAACTCAGCATCGTAGTCAGCGCATCCGGAGGACACCAGCAGAATCAGGCTCAGAAGAGCCGGTAATATTCTTATTATATTCATTGATTCTTCCATTTTAGGGTTATTTTGTCACAATTGTAGGATTTATGCCGGCCACCTTAAGATCACGCTTGACCAGATCCATAGTGGCTTTGCTGCAGCCTACCATTCTTATGGTCTTCAATTTCTTACAACCATAGAACATACACCTCTCTGTCTTTCCATAATTATCACTGACATCGTGAAAATATGCTTTTTCCAAATTCCAACCTGACAAATCCAACGTCTCAAGAGATGAACATCCATTGAACATTCCAGGCACGCTAGTCACCTTATCCATTTTCCATTTGGACAAATCCAAGGAAGTCAACCCTGAGCATCCATAGAATGTATAGTTGGTATATTCAAGGTTCTGAGGCCTCCAAGAGGAGATTTTCAACGATTTTGTAGTCAGCTTACTACAATTATAAAATGACTGTTGAAAATTAGTGACTGCCGACACGTCCAATAACTCAAGATCCACCTCTTCAAGAAGATTGCTGTCTCGAAAATATATCTCGTAATCAGGCTTTGCTTTCTTGAGGAGCTTGATTGTCTTTAAGTCAGCAGATTTATACCAATTAAGATTCACTTTGTCTGCATCACCGTCAAAGCCGATTTCACCATACTTGGTGTGCACGATGTTCAAAGTTTTATTATTCGCGTCTTTGGCATATAAAGATGAAGAAATGTCAACCATACTTCCGGACGCGGTAGTATATTGAATCAAAGGCGGTCTGATTTTCGCGACTTTCAAAGGAGTGAACCGTGTGGAAACGTCACGGACAACGACCCTGAAACCGGCGGAGACACGTCCGGCGATAAAGTCATCCAACAGTGCCCCGGGCTCAATCCTGACATTCAGGACTCCGTTCTTTGCCTTGGTGATTCTCTGAACCTTCAGAGCGACCTCATCCCCGACCGAAGCCCTTGTCTTTGTGAGCAACGCATACGCCGACACATCAGCGGTTCCTATTGAGGACAGCAGCCGCTCAGGGCGGATCTCCAGAGAGACATCGATGGTCTTTTCCAAAGACTCGACGTTGTAGGAGAGAATCACACTCCCGTCATCGCTCGTCGGGACAAACGCCAGAGACTGCATCACGGAGTCAAAGGAAGAAATAAGGTCAGCGAAATCAAGGGAAGCGAGATCGCTATTGATAGACGCCATCTCCCTCCTCATTTCAGCCTCATTTGTCGAAAATGCTATCGTGAAACTGTCATACGCGGCATCAACACGAGCTTTGATCGTAGCCTCAAAAACACCCTTGAAATCAGTGATGGCATCCTCGATTGCTTTCTTGTAGGCAGTGGTAAGATTCTCCTTCGCCTTGTTCAAGTCAGACGTGAAGACCGGGAAACGATCCGCCAACGCCTTAAGGTCATCATTGACTTTCTTCAACCTGTCCTCAAGAGCAGTAATATCTCCCACGTTTTCACTGATCAAATCATTCAACAGTTTTTTCTGCGCCTCAAGCTGATTCTCAATGTCATCATTAAGCGCCTTGAGGGAATCCTTGGTCCGGGCGATCGTCCAGTAGCCGTCCAAAGTGCTGTTCACCCACGATTTCATAGAGGCCTCGCTGTCATCGATGGCTTTCTTCAGGCTTTCGTTCCACCATTTTTCCATTTCCTCACGGAAAGTGGCGATGGCGTCGGTGTAGGCCTTGGTGATGTCAGAGACCACCTTGTCGATCCTGTCATTCAGACCATCGACCTCCTCGCCAAGCCTTGACTTCACTTCATCCGACGCTGTCTTCAGATCCTTTGAATATTTCTCCGTCAGACGGGTCTCAAGGTTAGTCATAGAGGTTTTGAGGCCAGCTATCTCGCCTTCGATCCCGCCGAGCTGGTCCACAATGGCGTTGTACTGGTCCAAAGTCATAAATGTCGCATTAGCCCAGTCCTTGGTCTCCTTCAGTTCCTTGTCGATGTAGATTCTCAAATCCGTAATTTTCTTCTCAAGTTCGGCATCCTTTTTCTGAAGATACGAGATGGTGTTGTTGATTGAAGTCAGTTTGCCATTCAACTCGGTCTTCTCCGACTCCAGCAACGCAAGCAGCATGGCCTTGGCCTTGCCGAGGGAGTCAAGGACATATTCCTTGTCCGCCCTGTCGCTGTTTTTAAGATCCTCGACCGCTTTCTCAAGGCCGGTCTTCAATGCTGAGATGCTTTCCCCGTTCTCCGAGATTGTTTTCTCAAACTTCCCCGCTGTCTTCTGAAGGTTCGCGATCATTTCCTTCAGATCCGCATCGGCCTTCTCAAAATTGGAAATCGAGGAGTTGACCGAGACGACCTGACTCTCGATGGTGGCGATTTGGTTGTCCTCCATGGCGTCAAGCCTCTTGTGGATGTTGTCGATGTCCGGGGAGTAGTCCGCACATCCGAAGGACATCAACAGACACAGGGGCAGAACAATCCCGACGCCGACCCTTTCTAAAAAACTTGTCATAAGGTGTTGTGTTAAAATTCAATCGTAAATTTAGACAACACATTCCAATGGACAATAAAAGCAGGGTAGTAGATTTCGTCAGACACACGAAATTTACTACCCTGCGATGAAATTTACCAACAAATTTACCGGATCAGCACTTAGATGTTTTGTGGCTTAGGCTGCACTACAATCTCTCAAACGGGTTGTCCGGATCACCGGTCCAGCGGTAAAGTCGGGTTCTGGAGTACTGCTTTCCGGCAGCGTTCTTGCCAGGCTCGGCGAAATAGAACAACCCGTTCCCGACCGGACATATTCCTGTCGCCCCGTACTTGAAGTAAAAGCCTGGAACCGGATTCTCCGACGATCCGATCACCGGATGCTTTGTCCTGTCGTAAAGAACCCCGGCCAATTGCCTTTTGACCGGCTTCTCAGCGACATCGAACACAAACATGTCATAATTCGGGAATATCTCCTTACGGCCCTTGTACACAGCCATGAACATCTTCCCCGTCTCCGCATCGTAGGCCAGATTCTGCACGCCCCAGTTCGTGTTGCCGGTGTAGGCGAAATACTTGTCCAAAGGCTTGTCCGGACCTTCCCCATAGAAATCCCCGAACTTCACCTTCCCTGCATATTCATTAAGCTTCCTGATGTCATAGCGGAGCAGCACCTGATGGTTGTTATCGTTGCGGCCAAGGTCGCCGTAGATGCCGTAAGCCACATAGAGATAGTTCTTTCCGCCTTTCTTGCCGAGTTCCGGAGCGATCGTCACGCCGTCGATTCCGGAGCAGCCGTAAAAATGCTCATATTCCTTGTCGGCAAAGCCGGTCATGTGGTAGTCCCTCGTGGCGTCCTTGACGCAGACGATGCGGAAAGCGTCATTGTCCTCGGAATCCATGCCGACCTCAGTCACCTTGTCCACATCGATGATGGCGATGTAGAACATAGACCTGCCTTTGGCGAAAGAGGAAAGTCCGGCTCCGATGACATCGTCCTTACATTCGAGAGAGGCGTAAACCTTTCTGTCCGAAGGATTGAATGTCATCGCTCCAAGATGTCCCTGGATCCTGTCTATTGAACCCACAACCTTTCCTTCCATGTCCGTCTTGATGAAGCTGGTCGTGAAAGAGAAGTACATGTTGCCGGCGGAGCTGTCGTAGGCGATTCCCTGGACATGGTTCTTCGCACCTTCAACGTAAATTTCCGTCGGCAGCTGTTGCTCTGTCTGCGAATACGCAGCCACGGTTCCGGCCACAATCATCAATGCGATCAATGCTATTCTTTTCATATTCAATGTGTTAATATCCTGTTCTTTGGTCACTTTCTTAATTCTTCAATCATCGCTCTTGCCACAGCGGCCGAAGCGCCCTCTCCACCGAGAGCGTCACGGATCTCCTGATAGCCGGACAGCATCGTGGAACGATACTCCTCATCCTCGATCATCCTCCGGACCTCGTTCAGCACGTTCTCCGGCGTGAAATAGTACTGGAGAAGCTCCCGGAAACAAATCCGGTCAAGAATCAGATTGCCGAGACTGATATATTGGATCTTTATTATCGACTTGGCTATCTGGAAGTTAAGATCCGAACCCTTATAGGCGACCACCTGCGGAGTCCCGATCAGCGCGCATTCCAGCGAAGCCGTGCCGGAATTGACCACCGCGGCCTTGGCGTGACGCATCACGGCATAACTCTGGCCGAAGACCACGCTGACATATTCACGCCCCCTTATGTACTTGGTGTAGTCGCTCTCCGTGCGGGCCGGAGCGGCCGCCACGACGAAGCGGTATTCTGAATATTCAGGGATGGAATGCAGCCTGTCGGCAAATTCCATAAAGGTCGGCATCATCGAGCTGATCTCGCCGTTTCTGGATCCGGCCAGGAGGGCGATCATCGGCCTGTCAGGCAGCCCCGTCTTCGCCAGGAACTCCTCACGGGTCTCCTTGAAGGCCTCAGAATTGTCGATCGCATCGATCAGCGGATTACCTTTATATATAAAGTCAACGCCTTTCTCAGTGAAGTACGGGATCTCGAACGGGAACACGATGAACAGCTTGTCCACGAACGCCTTGAGCTTCTTCACACGACTCTCCCTTGAGGCCCAGACCTTAGGGGCGATGTAGTAGAAGACCTTGAATCCGGCCTTGTGGGCGAACTCGGCGACACGGAAGTTGAATCCGGGATAGTCAATGAGAATCACCACGTCCGGCTTCCAGCGGAGGATGTCCGTGGTGCAGTCCGTGAACCTTTTGGCGAAGGCTCTGACGTGGAGCAGAATCTGGGTGAAGCCGATGACAGCCCCATCCTTGTAGTCCTTCACGAGGCCGGTTCCCTGCTGATGCTCCTTATAGACGGCATCCATAAGCCCTCCGCCCCAGAAGCGGATGTCAGCCTCGGGGTCCTCAGCGTAAAGCCCCCGCATAAGATTGGATCCGTGCAGATCCCCGGACGCCTCTCCGGCTATGATATAGTAGCGCATATTCTTTAAAAATCTTCATTGAACCCAAGTCCGTTCAACCTGGCGATCTCCTCGTGGTCCGAACTGTTGATGTTGTGGGCGACAATGGAGATGTACCCGTCGGCGAGGATGTGATGATCGGCCAGAATGTCATCCACCGGCGAATCGTCCTTAAATTCCCCGACCATCATGTAAAGGGTCTCCCCCTCCTCGGCCTTCGGGAATGACGTGTGCCCCAGATCCTCCGGACGGACTCCTCTTTTGGCGAAAAGCTCAGCGTCCCAAGGCTTGAACTCCTTCTCCCAATGCCCCAGCCCCTGATGTCCCACACGGATGCCTTTGACAGCCGATGCCGGAATATTCGGAAAATTGACATTATAATATATTCCTGACTTCGGGTTATGACACGCCCAAAGTTTTCTGAATATGCCGGGGAAATATTCATTGACAACGGAGAAGTCCGCGTCCAGGCTCATAGTGTCGAGCGAGACTCCGATGCCTAATATTCCGTTCAGGGCGGCCTCCTCCGCCGCGCCTAGGGTTCCGGAATAGTTCGCCGCGGTGGCAGCGTTGGAGCCGTGGTTGATTCCGCAGACCACGACATCCGGCTTCTGAGGCCAGAAGATCTCGTCCAGGCCATACTTCACGCAGCTTGCCGGAGTGGCATCGAGGTAGGACCAACGCACTCCATCCTCCGTCGGGAGTTCCTTGTAGGCGATCGCCCTGCCACCCATCGAGACCGCCATTGACATCCCGGACTGGTGGAATTTCGGCGCGACTGCCGTGATTCTGCCAAATTGACGCATCATGTCAGCCAGCGAATGTATGCCACCAGCCTGATAACCATCGTCGTTTGTCAGCAGTATATTCAGTTCATCAGACATTCTATTAATATTTTAGCCCACAAATATATTAATTTCCGCAATTTTTTAATAATTTTGCATCGCTTTTGCAGTGAAAGGCTGCGGTTAGTTTAGTAAAGAAAAGTATTAACAACTTATTTAATATCTAATTAAAATGGTAAAACTTGGTATTAACGGATTTGGCCGTATCGGCCGTATGGTTTTCCGTGCAGCGGTTGAGAACTTCTCAAACGACATCGAGGTTGTAGGTATCAACGACCTTCTCGATCCAGAGTATCTTGCTTACATGCTCAAGTACGACTCAGTTCACGGAGCATTCAAGGGCGACGTAAAGGTTGAGGACGGACACCTTGTAGTAAACGGCAAAAAGATCCGTGTCACCGCTGAGATGGATCCTGCAAACCTCAAGTGGAACGAGGTTGAGGCAGACGTAGTTGTTGAGTCAACAGGCTTCTTCCTTACTGACGAGACAGCCCGCAAGCACATCCAGGCCGGCGCTAAGAAAGTCATCATGTCAGCTCCTTCAAAGGACAGCACCCCTATGTTCGTCTATGGTGTAAACCACAAGACCTACGCTGGACAGGACATCATCTCCAACGCATCCTGCACCACCAACTGCCTTGCTCCTATCACCAAGGTGCTCAACGACAAGTTCGGTGTGAAGAGAGGCCTTATGACAACCGTTCACGCTGCCACCGCTACCCAGAAGACCGTTGACGGACCTTCAAAGAAGGACTGGAGAGGTGGTCGTGGAATCCTCGAGAACATCATCCCTTCATCAACAGGTGCCGCCAAGGCTGTAGGTAAGGTTCTTCCTGAGCTCAACGGCAAGCTTACCGGTATGTCTCTCCGTGTTCCTACTTCTGACGTTTCCTTCGTAGACCTTACCTGCGAGCTCAACACTCCAGCCACCTACGATGAGATCTGCGCCGCCATGAAGGAGGCTTCCGAGGGCGAGCTCAAGGGTGTTCTTGGTTACACTGACGAGCCACTGGTATCCACCGATTTCCGCAACGACTCACGCACTTCAATCTTCGACGTGAAGGCTGGTATCCAGCTCGATCCTACCTTCGTCAAGGTTTGCGCTTGGTACGACAACGAGTGGGGTTATTCCAACAAGGTGCTCGAAATGGCACGTGTTATCGCGAAATAATTAATTCACTTTTTTGCGAATAAGAACAAGGGTGGCTAAAGTCTCTTTTTAGTCACCCTTATTTATAATAATCCTACCCCCTAGTCACTTCGTGACAGCCCCGGTGGGGCACGGGGAAAGGTTTCCCCGAATCCCGTTCGGTCGCTTCGCTCCTATTTTTTTATATTTTAGCAGCTTTTTTTTTGGGGGGGGGGCACCTTATTTTTTGACAACACAAAGACGGCATTCTTTTGGAAGCCGTACATTAAAAAATCAAACATTATGAAGAAAGTTGTTTTGACCCTTCTCTGCGGCGCCATGATCTTCTCTGGCTGCGGCACAATGTCCAAGACTGGACAAGGTACACTTCTCGGTTCCGGAGCCGGAGCCATCATCGGAGCCGGAATCGGCGCCGCCATCGGTGACGGCAAGGGCGCGGCCATCGGAGCGGCCATCGGAACAGCCGTAGGCGCTGGAACCGGAGCTGTCATCGGCAAGAAGATGGACAAGAAGGCAGCCGAGCTTGAGGCTCTTGAGAACGCCCAGGTAGAGACCGTACAGGATCAGAACGGTCTCCAGGCCATCAAGGTCACCTTCAACAGCGGTATTCTCTTCCCTACCAACGGATCGACCCTGTCACAGACCTCAAAGAACGAACTCTCACAATTCGCCACAAAGATGAGCGATATGCAGGACACAGACATCACCATCTACGGCCACACCGACAACACCGGTCCCGACGCCGTCAACGAGCGCCTGTCCAACGAGAGGGCCCAGTCCGTGGCCAACTACCTGAAGAACTGCGGCATAGCCTCCTCACGTATGACCACCGAAGGCAAGTCCTACTCCATGCCGGTGGCCGACAACTCCACCAAGGAAGGCCGCGCCCAGAACCGCCGTGTCGAGATCTACATCACCGCCAACAAGACGATGATCGAGAAGGCCGAGAACGGCACGCTGTAGGGAATGAATATTCTTTATGAATATAACAGACGCAATGTCTGATGCCAATTGAGTATTACCGTATTCTATGGCAATCAGCCATTACACGTTACTGAATATTCATAAAGACAATACTGAATGCCGCGGAGCACAGAATCCGCAAAGCGAGTTAGGTTATATCGCACCTACTCGCTTTTTTGTTTCTCGTTACCCCGTATTGACATTATGACAGCTGTATTTGCCGTAAACCAATAACCACATAGCGCATTTATCGTGACTCACCAGGCACAATATCAAGCTTTCTGAGGTATGAAAACCACTTCCATCTCAATTTGGTACAGGAGATGGGCCTCTGGGGTACGAACTACTCTCCGGAACATGTTTGGTACAGGAGAAGGGTCTCTGGGGTACGAACCGCACTCGAAACGTGTTCGGTACAGGAGAGGGGTCTCTGGGGTACGAACCGCACTCCGAAACGTGTTCGGTACAGGAGATGGGCCTCTGGGGTACAAACCGCACTCCGAAACGTGTCCGGTACAGGAGAGGGGCCTCTGGGGTACGAACTACTCTCCGGAACGTGTGTGGTACAGGAGAGGGGCCTCTGATGTACGGAATGCTCCACAAAACACCCTTGGTATAGGGAAATGGGCTATAGTGTACAGAATAAACGAAAAGAGAATACCGGTACAAGGGCTTAATTTTATAAGATTAACGATTACAATATTAACTGAGATATTCGACAACTATGAAGAATTACAATGAAAAGGGAAGAAGTTGCGAGGCAACATTCTTTAGTGCCGGGCCTTATTGGCACGCTTACACCTTAGGAAAAGAGACCCCGATTCTCTTTACTGGCTCTGATGACTTAAGATTTGCGATGAACGTTATAGCTCAGGCTGCGGACAAGTTCCCGGAATTAAGGATTATCGCCTTTGAAGTGATGAACAATCATTTTCATTTCGTGATTTCCGGTAGCGAGTCAGTCATCCAAGCATTCTTCGAGTTTATCCGGAGACGGATTTCCAGATCTATTTCTGGAATCAAGAAAGCAAAGCTGACGATAAAACCGATCAAAGATCTTCAATCTCTGAGAAACAACATCATCTACACAAACAGAAACGGCTACGTGGCGGATCCCAATTACACTCCGTTCAGCTATCCGTGGGGAACAGGAGGTTATTACTTCACACAATTTCCACTGGAAAAAACATATTCAGAGCTCTACACCGGACCAAGACGAAAGATGTTCAGAGGACGTGCACCTAAACTTCCAGGAGACTGGAAAATGATTGATGGCTATATCGCCCCAAAATCCTATTGTACGATCATATTCGGAATGGCGATATTCAGGGACGCGCATCATTATTTTTCTATGGTCAGCAAGAACGTAGAGGCCTACTGCGAATTGGCCGCCGAGATTGACGATGGAGAGTTTCTTACAGACACTGAACTATTTACACAGGTAACCAAGATTGTAAAGTCCGGCTACGGGCTAAATGCCTTGAAAGATTTAAGCAAGGCTCAGAAGTTGGATCTGGCCCGAAAACTCCACTACGACTACCGTTCATCCAACGGGCAGATCCGTCGCACGCTTGGTTTGACACAGTACGAAGTGGACTCATTATTTCCATTAAGTGCAGACAAAAACAGATGACTGTCATCCGCCTAAATATAGTGAGCAGAGTTCGGTTCAAAAAAAGGTTGATTCGAGGCACAAAACGAGGTGAGGGACACGGTTGGTACACGGGAGGGGCCTCTGCGGTACGGAACGGGATGAGGGGCACGGTTGGTACACGGGAGGGGCTTCTGCGGTACGGAACGGGATGGAGGGCACGGTTGGTACACGGGAGGGGCTTCTGCGGTACGGAACGGGATGGAGGGCA
>ERZ1034719.235-NODE-235-length-36669-cov-32.199596_pt1 | contig 36669 bp, 43 predicted proteins | sample MGYA00520703_ERZ1034719 | MGnify/ENA primary metagenome ERZ1034719 (study PRJEB33766, sample SAMN09781716) | gut metagenome | biome: gut microbiome | host: Homo sapiens | place: Madagascar | study: EMG produced TPA metagenomics assembly of the PRJNA485056 data...
TGAAGGCTTGCCCGTTCTGCGGCGCGGAGGCGCGGCGCTCCATAGCCCCGGCGAAAGGGCGCCCGATGGGAGTCTACATCGCCACGATCCGCTGCACGAACGGGAATTGCGGTGCGGAGATACACACGCTTTATTCTGCGCCGGCGTGGATGAAGGATCCGCTGCGGCAAGCGAGGCTGGATATCGAGAGACGGTGGAACAGAAGGTGCGGCGGTGACTGAATACATAGAACGCGAGCGGCTGCTTCGTCGGTTCAACATCAACGACATGATGAATGTAAACGGAACGTTGATTTCTCTACGTGAAGCGCGAGAGACGATTTCAAACTTTCCGGCCGCTGACGTTGTGACGGTGGTGCGGTGTGGAGATTGTAAATACAGCACACTACCCAGCATGCAAACGCAGATATATGGGAAGCCAGGAACGCGAACTTGTCACAATAAAAAGTCACCGTGCAATAGAAGAAATGTGTTTTCCGATGATTTTTGCAGATATGGGGAAAGAAAAAACGATGCAGATGAACCGGATAGAGCATGATCTGTGGGTGCGGGCGGTCGAGGCGGCATGCCCGGAATGTAAAGATGCGTGCGCCGGGAAGGAACGCTGCGTGAAGCTTGCCGTGCTGATCGCGGGAGCGAAGGAGGAGCTGAGAGAACAGACGTGAAGGAGCGGGTTTTGTGGGCTTGCGGGGCGTGCGCCGCTGCGGCGGCGCTGCTCGCGGTGCTGGGGCATATCTTTTAGCCGAAACGGGCGGAAGGCCCGTCGTATGGGGATGGCCGCCCATGCCTGATGATGGCAGGCCGAAGAAAGGACGGATGTGTATGTCGGCTGTGGAAAAGATCGAGCGGCAGCAGGCGAAGGAAAAGGGGCGCACCGCCGCGTGGATGGTGGGCGAGCAGCTCAAGGACATGGCCCGGCGCGAGCCGGAGAGCGCGGAGCTGCTCGACAAGGATCTCGATATCCCGGAGATGAGCATTCAGCAGGCAGAGAAGAAGATCAAGGCCTACGCGGACGCGCACAAGACCGGGAGCTTTGCCTGCGTGACGCCGGCGGAGGCCGAGAGGATCTTGCGGGAGTTTTACGGGCTGAACCCCTCCGTCAGCTCCGCTGACACCTCCCCTGTTAGGGGAGGCAAGGGGGATTCGGAAATCATTGATCTGGGGGCGTTTTTATGACGCTCTCGGAAACGCCGCCGGAGGGGCTGCTGGACTGGATCAAGACGCAGAAGCTCGACTGGCGGGACTATTTCATCTACCGCGCCGGCTGGCAGACGGAGCCGCTGACGGGGCTGCGGCACAAATGCGTGGACGCCGTATGCTCAGCGTGCGGGGAGACGGTGAAGCTATCGTATGTGCCGGGCGGCGGCTGCGGACATGCGGGATACACCGTGCCGTTCGGGTTTCTCCACCCGGTGAGCGGGGACGCGCTCGCAAGCGGCGACAAGCTCGCCTGCCCGATGTGCGGCGAGGAGGTGGAGGCGAAGCATGTGTCAAACGCGCGGAAGCTTGCGCGGTACGTCTGGCCGATGACGGCGGAGGCGCAGGAGGGGAAGCTGCTGCTCTATCTCTGGCGGGTGTGCCGGGACGTGGAGAAAAGCGGGCGCGTCACATGGCGCGCCGATCCGTGGGAGGCCTACGTTTTCGACGGAAAGAGCGCCAAGCTCTGGCGGCACTGGCAGAAATTCATGAGCACGACCTATATTCTCCCGGGCTGGGAGGAACGGAAGCGGTTTGCCGACACGATGTTCGACGTGGATCTCGTGTACTGCCCGGAGGGGCTGGCGAACATCTACGCGCAGACGGAGTGCGCCAACTGCAAGCTGGAGAGCTACATGAGCGTCGAGACGGAATACCGCTTCCCGGTCACGTGGATGAAGCTCTGGCAGCGGCACAGGAACGCCGAGGCGCTGACGGCGCCGAATGCAAGGAAGCTCGCGGCGGCTCTCATCGCCGAGGGGAAGCGCTCTCTGGTGTATAACAAAAACTGGTCGGAGAAGACCGACGTGCTGCACGGCGTGGACTGGAAAAGGAAAAAGCCGCACGAGCTGCTGCGGATGACGAAGGAGGAGCTCAACTACCTCAACGGCGCGGAGGACGCGCCGAAGCGCTTGAAGGCGCTGCTGCTCGCGCGGAAATACGGTGTGGCCTGCCGTCTCGGCGAGGAGGTCACGAAGGTGACGGAGGGGCAGCAGGAGGACTTTTTGAAGCGCGGGGTGCTGCCGGGCAAGGCGGAGAGGTATCTCGACCGGCAGGCGGCGCGGTATAAAAGCCGGCTGTGGCCGGGGTATCTGCTGGACTACTGGACGATGGCCGAAAGGCTCGGCGAGGATCTCACCGAGCGGGACGTGATGTGGCCGCAGAATCTCAAGCGGGCGCACGATCAGATGCAGGAGCGGCAGAAGGCCGAGGCCGCCGAGAAACGGCGGGAGGCTTTTCAACAGCGCTATGAGCGCATGAAAAAGTACGCCTTTGCCGACGGGGACATTCTCATTCGACCGTGTGAAACGGAGGAGGAACTCATCGCCGAGGGCAAGGCGCTGCACCACTGCGTCGCCTCCTACGCCGAGCGGCACGCGCGGGGAGAGCTCACGATCTTCTTTATCCGGCGGAAGGACAAGCCGGATGAGCCGTGGTATACGCTCAACTTCAACGAGAAGAAGCTATCGGTGACGGAGAACCGGGGCATGTGCAACTGTGCGCGCACCGAGGAGATACAGAACTTTGAAAATACATGGCTGGAGTGGATACGCTCCGGCCGGAAACGGAGGACAAGCGCAGCGTGAATGATTTGATCAAAACGGAGGATATGACGCCGGAGCAGCTGGGCGGCGAGATCCGGCTGCTGACGCGGCAGGCGCGGCAGATGGTGCTGGAATACGGCATCCAGATCGGGTACCGGCTACAGCTTGCGAAGGACAAGGTAGGCGAGGACTTCGCCGGATGGGTAGAGCGCGAGACGGAGATCAGCAAGTCGAGCGCGTACCGATTCATCAAGCTCTACAACGAGTACGGATCCGCGCAGGGGTCGCTTCTGGGCGTGGAGAACATTTTCCCAACGTTGGGAAAAATCAGTGTTTCCAATGCTTTACGGCTTCTTGCCGTGCCGGAGGAGGAGCGGGAGGACTTCGCCCGCGAGGTGGACGCCGAGCACATTTCGGCCCGCGATCTGGAGGAGGCGATCCGCGAGCGGGACGAGGCGCGAAAGCATCTCGAGACGGCGGACAGGGAGCTCGGAGAGACACAGAAGGCGCTCCGGGACACCGAGGCCGAGCTTGCCGAGACGAAGGACGCGCTGGAGGACCAGCGCGTGAAGCGCGAGGACGCCGAGGACGCGGCGCAGAAGATGGAGGCGATGCTGCGCGAGGCGGAGAGCCGCCCAGTGGAGGTCGCCATTGACGAGACGGCAGTGCAGAGGGCCGTGGAGGAGGCGAAGGCCGCCGCTGCGGAGGAAAAGAAAAAGGCCGTGGCGGAGCTTGAAAAGAAGCTGAAGGACGCAGAGAGCGCCGCGAGGGACGCCGGAAAGAGCGCGGGCGCGGCTGCGGAAAAGGCACGGGCGGAGGCCGAGGAGCTGCGGAAACGGCTTGCGGCTGCGCAGAGCGGGGCAAACGAGGTGATTTTGCTCGTGAAGCTCGCGCAGGAGAACTTCAATCTGGCTGTGGAAAAGCTGCATGTGATGAAGAGCACGGACGGCGAGACGGCGGACAAGCTGCTCGCGGGGACGAAGAAGATCTTGGAAACGCTGATCGGGAGGTGCGGATAATGGCGTTTGATGATGCGGCGCTGGAGCGAGCACTGCGCGCGGAGACGAAGCACGGGCTGACGCTCTACTGCAACGGGGAGACGCTCACGGCGCTCGGATATGAGTGGATGGCGGTCGTGCCGATGGACGGCCTGCGGGAGCGGCTGCGCGGGACGCTCGGCGCGCTGGTGGAAATGCTCGGATACATCCCGGAGAACGACACGGTGCGGATCGTGCGCAACAAGGGCGGCTATCTCGTACAGCCGGAGCTGCCGGAGACGGTCGGCGAGGAGATCTGCGGCTACGCCGGGGAAACGCAAACCGAGGAGATCCGTCCGACCGGGCTGCGGATGGGGCTGAACTTCCTGATGCAGAAGAGAAACGGCGAAATCGTCGGCGTGGTGCCGCGCGGGGCAAATCTGGACGTGCGGCGGTACTCAATTACGCCGAACGGGATCGTCCGGCAGGAGGACGGCGACACCGGCGAACGGCTGTACCGCCGCGGCTATCGCCCGCGCGAGGACACGGACAGCGAGGCGACGCTCCGAAAGTGGCGGCATCTGGAAGTAATGAGCTGGTGCGATTGGGACGCGCCGGAGGAATAAAAACAAGGAGGATAAAAACATGGATTTCAAAAATGCACTCGAGGCAATGAAACACGGGGAGGCGGTGAAGCTGCCGTCGTGGGGCGGCTTCTGGCGATGGGATGCCGAGAAGCGGACCATCATCATGCACACAAAAGAAGGAAAGGAAATGGACATCCGCGAGACGCAGGTCGTGGAATACACGCTGCTGAACGTCCTGTCGGACGAGTGGGTGATTGCCGGGCTTGAAAACTGCCCGGCGCTCGGCGGCATAGCGCGCTTCTCCTTCAGCGAGGCGATAAAGTTTGTCAAGCGCGGGATGAAAGTACGCCGGGCCGGGTGGAACGGACGAGATCAGCACATCGAATTGGCGATAGACATCCGTTACTACAGCGCCACGGACGCGCAGCCGCGCAATGCGTACCATGAGGACATAGGCAGCAAGGCCATCGTGTTCTGCGGGACGCGGGGAGAGCAGATCGGCTGGCTGGCGAGTCAGGCGGACATGCTGGCGGAAGACTGGATGCTCTGCGAATGAGCTGCGAAGAGTGCGTCAACTGGCCGCCGAGCGCTATGGGTAACAAGCCCTGCTGTTTCTGTTATCCGGACACGCCGATGAACTATTTTCAAAGGAAGGAGGAACAGAAAGACATGGGAAACACGGAATTTACGGAGAAGGCAAAAGAGCTCGTGCGGGAGTATACCGCGGATCACCTGGACAAAGCGGACGAAACGCCGGCCTTTGAGGTGTTTGTGGTATGGAACGCCTTCATTCTCGGAAACATGAAGGCGCTTCTCTCGACGACGCTGCCGGATGGTATGTATTACGAAATCACATACAACAAGGCGAAGAACGAGATCTATCTGGACGCATACAAGCACGCCGAGAACATCTGCTACACCATATGAAATGCGAAAAAAAGCCCGCCGGGAGACCGGCGGGCGGCGGCGTATGACGGAGTTAATGAGAGGGACGGCCGTACTCGCGTTCCATGGCGGAGCGGGTGACGACCCATTGCTTGCCGAATTTCTGGACATCGACGCCGACGGTGAGCTTCCGGTATTCCACGGCTTTGCGCAGGGCGCTTTCGCTGAGACCCCATAGGCCGGTGGCGTCGGCGAACGAGAGCAGACCGGAGAACGGACTTTCGGCGGCGACGCCGTGCTCCCACAGCTCCTCGGCGGAGATGTCGATCTCGTCCGACCACGAAACGCCGTAGCCGCCGGGATCGACGGCGGCGGACGCCCAGAACGCGGGAGACTCCCGCAGCGGGGCGTAGACCTCCATGCGGTCGAAGAGCGGGCGGAAGTCGTAGGATTTCACGGAGCCGTCCGAGAAATTGGCGAGGAGCGTATAGTCCGGGAGCGGCGTGACGGATTTGAGCTTGTGAAACATGAGATACCTCCTTTACGGAAAGCTCCCGGCCTCATTCCAGAGGCGGGAGCACACGGAACGACTGCGTTTTCCACATGGTGAGAAGCTCCTGCTGGTACGCGGAAGCCCATTCGAGGACGAGCGCGCGGGCCTTTGCGGGGAGGTCGCATTCCTTGAACGTGAGAGTATTGAGATCAAGGACGCCGTTCTTTTCCCCATAGAGAACGTGGACGTGCGGGGGATTGTGTTCCCCGCCGAGAAGATACATCTTCACGATGATCCCATAAAATCGGGCGATTACCGGCATGATATTGCCTCCTTTCGTTTCTGGCTTTATTATATCACGATACCGTGACACTTGCAAGAGGAAAATTTAGGAAATTTCCGGTTTGATTTCTGCTGCCGGGAGACGGCGGTGGAAATGAGGGCGGAAACAATCCCTCAGTCAGCGGCGGGGCCGCTGACAGCTCCCTTTGCACAAGGGAGCCTATGGCGATACCTATATAGTTCGCGTGCGCGTGCGCGAATTTTTGCGGACCTGTTAAAAGGCTATCTTTAGGACGGAGGATAAAAGGAGTGACGGCTTATATGGAGTACAAGATCATTTCGGGACCGGTGACGGAGATCCGCCGCGGCTGGATGCCGACAAAGAGAGGCGGCCAGCGCGTTCGGCGGGGAACAAAGGCGAAAAAGTCGAGTATTGAAAAAATCAAACGCAACGAGACGGACGCCATAAAGAAACTCACCCGAGTGCTCAACTGCAATTTCCGGATGGGGGATCTGTGGCTCACCCTTACTTTTCCGGGGAAGGAAGAAATAAACTGGGAGACCGCTCAAACGGCGTTCGACCGGTTCCTCCGAAAGCTCCGCGAGTCGTATCGGAAGGAACAAGGGGCGAACATCAAGTTCGTTTACTCCCAAGGCCGGAAAGATGAGGACGGAAACGATGCCCGGCCACATTTTCATCTCGTCATGCCGGCGGCGGACTATGAGCTCGTCTGCGCTCTCTGGCCACAGGAGGCGGTGACGTACCGCCGTCTTGACGGACGGAAGGATCATGTCAAGATTGCAGAGTATATGATACGAAACGCCAAGGGCGTACCGGGGAAAAAGAAATACCACACGAGCCGCGGGTTAGAAAAGCCTGTCTATACGGAACCGGTGCCAGTGTACATCAACAGCAAGATCGAACTCCCGAAAGACGCGATCATCTGTGAGCAGCATAAAACACGGGATTACGAGAGCGGGTTTACCTCGGAGTATGTCCGCTATATTCGACCGGAGAAGGAAAGAAAAGGCAACGGCGCGCGCGTCTCTGCGCGTTCTGTTAAAACAAATGTCGGCGGGAAACCCCTCCGTCAGCCTCCGGCTGCCACCTCCCCTGTCAGGGGAGGCAAGGGGGAGGAAGGCGGCGATGCCGCCACCTCCCTTTGCACAAGGGAGGCTAAAAAGGAGGCGAAGAATTGAAATTCCGGCCGATGAAGGGCTGCGGGGCGGTCTGGCAGCAGCGCATTGTTCACGCCTTTCTGGAGGCGTACCGGAATCTGCCGCCGCCGGCGCAGGACGAGATCCGGAAAACGATAGAGAGTACAGCGACAGGGCAGGCCGAGGGGCGTGCCCTCATCGCCGTGCTGTTGAAAAACAAATCGCCGGAGACGGTGAGCCGCGAGACGAGCGTGCCGGTGGGCCGGATCTACGAGCTGCGCCGGAATTTCTATGCGGCGTATTGGCCGATGTGAGGAGGGAGAGACATGGCAAGAGATATCACACCGCGGCAGAAGAAATTCGTGCAGGAGTATCTGCGCTCCGGCGACGCTACGGACGCCGCCATCGCCGCGGGGTACAGCGCGAAGAGCGCGGCCTCGACGGCCTCGAAGACGCTCAAAATGCCGGGCGTCATTGAGTACCGGCGGGAGCTGGAGAAGAAGCTCTTTGACGAGATGGGCATATCGAAGGCGTGGATCGGGCGGCGGCTGGTGGAGATCGTGGAGCGGTGCACACAGAAGACGCCGGTGCTGGAGTGGAACCCGGAGACGCGGCAGAAGGAGCCAAACGGATTCTGGGAATTTGACGCGAACGGCGCGATCCGCGCGCTGCATGAACTTGCCGAGCACATGGACTTTGCCGAGGGTGAGCAGAGCGCCGCCGAGAGCATTGAGGACTGGATCGCAAGGCAGGAGGGATCGAAGTTGTGAACCCGTGCATAGCTATGGACTACATCGAGGGCTGCCTGAAGATCAAGACGAAGAGCGGGACGGTCGTGCCGTTCCGGCTGAACGACGCGCAGAGGAAGCTCTACGCCGTGGCGAAGCGGCAGCAGGACGCAGGGAAGCCCGTCCGGCTCATCATTCTCAAGGCCCGGCAGCTCGGCTTTTCCACGCTGACGGAGGGCCTTATCTTCCACGCCTGCGCGACGCGAAGGAATGTAAACGCGCTGATCGTTGCGCACCGAGAGGACGCGACGGCGAACCTTTTCCGGATGAGCAAGTTGTTCTACGACGAGCTGCCCGCGCCGGTGAAGCCGATGCTGCGCGCCTCGAACGCGCAGGAGCTGGTATTCGAGAACCCCTCCAAGCTCCGCAGCGAGCGGGAGGCAAGGCCGGGGCTGCGCTCGCGGATCCGCTGCGCCACGGCGGGCGGGCGCGGCATCGGCCGAAGCGACACGCTGCAATGTGTGCATCTTTCGGAGTACGCCTTCTGGCCGGACGGCGCGGACGGAAAAGCCTCCACGCTTGCCGGCATTTTACAGGCCGTGCCGAGTCTGCCGGGCACGATGGTCGTCATTGAGAGCACGGCGAACGGCTTTGAGGACTTCAAGGAGCGCTGGGACGCCGCCGTTGCGGGGGAGAACGACTTTGAGCCGGTGTTCTTCGCGTGGTTTGAAAACCCGGACTACTCGATGCCGGTCGTGCCGGGGACGGAATGGACGCCGGAGGAGCGGGATCTCAAGGCCGCCTATCGGCTGACGGACGAGCAGCTGCAATGGCGGCGCTGGTGCATTGCGAACAACTGCGGCGGGAGCCTGGACATGTTCCGGCAGGAGTATCCCGCCTCTCCCGGCGAGGCGTTTCTCCACAGCGGCACGGGCGTATTCGACAACGAGCAGATCGTTCTGCGGCTGGAACGGCTGCCCGAGCCCGCCGGGCGCGGAGAGTTTGCGGACGGCGAGTGGACGGAGAGCGAGACCGGCGCGATCACGCTCTACGAGCTGCCGGAGGAGGGCGTTCCGTATGTGCTCGGCGGCGACACGGCGGGCGAGGGCTCGGACTACTTCACGGCCATCGTCATCGACAACGTGACGGGGAGGATCGCTGCCAAACTGCGGCAGAAATACAGCGAGCCGGAATACGTCCGGCAGATCTATGCACTCGGGAGGTTCTACAACGATGCGCTTGTCGCCATAGAGACGAACTTCTCCACGTATCCGGTGATGAAGCTGCAGGAGATGGAGTACCCGAACCAGTACAGCCGCGAGCGGGAGGACACCTACACCCGGCAGATGAAAAAAAGCTACGGCTTCCGCACCGACCGGCAGAGCCGTCCGCGGGCCATTGCGAATCTGGTGGAGGTGTTCTCCTCGCATCCGGAGTGGTTTACCGACCGGGAGCTGCTCGAGGAAATGCTGACGTTCTGCTACAACGAGGACCACCGGCCGGAGGCGCTCGCCGGGAAGCACGACGACCTTGTGATGGGCGCGGCGATCACCTACGCGGCGCGGCATCAGCAGCGGATGACGGTGCTCGCGGAGCCGGAAAAGCCGCGGGAGAAGCTCATCGACCAGATGAAGCGGCAGAAGAGGGCCAAGAGAGTATGGGGATAAACGAAAACAGGACAGGGAGAAAACCTGTCCTGTTTTTGCGTTTGGGTATTGACAATGTACCCCACATTTGATATATTAAACGTGGGGTACATAAATAGGAGGTGACACATGGGAAACCCTAACGCGAAAGGCCGCCCGACCCCTCTGAATCCGAAAGATAAGTTCTTCAAAATGCGTACCGACGAGAAAATGCTTTTGCTTTTGGAGGAAAATAGCCGCATGACCGGCAACACAAAAGCCGACGAAGTGCGAATCGCTATTGAAGAGCGGAACAAGCGGCTGAAAGAAACAAAATAAAAATTCCCTGCGCTGCTCAGTTTGGCGACAGACAGCACAGGGAATCCGTTACCGACCTTTTGCAAGGAGGGTGTAAATATATTACTATGCCCTCTTTCAAAGGTCAAGGACAATTTGAAGGAGGTTTTTCTATGCCCAAAAGCACAAACCCGGTAAAAGTCATCCGTGAGAAATGCCTTGACTGCTGCTGCGGCAGCATGAAGCAGGTAGAGCTTTGCCCCTGCGAGAGCAACTGCCCGCTGTGGCCGTTCCGTTTCGGGAAGAATCCCTTTAGGAAAAAGCCCAAACGGACGGAAGAGCAGATGGCGCGGCTCACGGATGCAAAAAGAAAGAAAAGCGGCGCTATAAACGAGGCGGAGACGAACGAAACGGGCGGGGTAAGGTAAGTATACTACCCAACAACGCGAAATCAAATAATCCTCGCTGAGATAGAGAAAAAATACGAAAGACGCGAAACGGGAGGCGGTGATGCGTTCCGTTTCGCGGAAGAAAGGAACAAGGGCATGAATAACGATAGAGAAACGAAGATCGAGGAGATCGTGCGGATGCTGCGGAACATGGACATACGGGCGCTGCGGCGGGTGTATTTCTTCCTGCTGGGGATGATCTGACGGAAAGGAGAGCGGGACATGAAAAGCGATACGGCAACCATCGAGCGGGAAAAGACCATCAAGGAGATCGTTGGGATGCTGGCCAACACGGACGAGGAGGCTCTGCGGTTTATCCGGAGCTTTCTGCGGGCAGCACGGGAGCAGCACAAACGTGATAATAAACGCGGGTAATATTTCACAGAATTTTTTTGACCGGAGCGGGAAGCCGCTCCGGTTTTTCTATTTTCGTGGCTGGAAACGCCTGTTATTCCAACGGGTTTGACGATTCGTGAAAAGTTCACAAAAAAGTCGCCGAGCACGGACAGATATTTCGGGTTAGCCTTTAATCAGCAAGAAAAATACATCGCGGCGACGGCAGCACAGTCGCAGAAAGGACCCACATGGACGAGAACATGGAAGCCGTAACTCCGGAGGAGGGCTCGGAGGGCGGAGTCGTGACCGCAGAGACCGGCACTGAAGCGGAGGAAACCGCAGGCGAAAAGAAGCAGGAGGCCGCCGAACCTGCCAGACAGAGCCGGGAAGAGAACGCCAGATACCAGGCGGCGCGCAAGGCGGGAGAATCCGCCGGATTCCGACGCGCCGAGGAGCGCTACCAGAGCGCGCTTGCCAAGCTCGGGCTGAGCGATCCGGACGGCGGCGGGGCGATCGACTCGCTGGACGTGCTGGAGAGCTATGCCGACAAGGCGCGCGAGGCGCGGCTCAAGAAGGCCGCGGCGGAGAGCGGGCGCACCGTGCAGGATCTGGAGGAGGAAGAGGACGCAAAAGAGGTCGTCCGCAAACAGAAGCGCGAGCGGGCCGAGCGGGAGAAGGCCGACGCCGAGGCAGAGCGGCAGAAGGACTGGATCGCCCAGGACGCCGCGGCATTCGTCCGGGAGCACCCGGACGTGGATATCTCCAAGCTCGACGGAAACGCGAAGTTCCGCAGGTTCTGCGGCAGCCGGTACGGGAAGGAGCCGCTAAGCGAGCTTTATTCCGACTGGCAGGAGCTTGTGGGAGAGGAAGCCGCCGCGAAGGCGGTGGAGAAGTCCGCCAAGAAAGCCGAACGCTCCACGGGAGCGGGCGGCGGCGGCGTATCGGCTGGGCTGACGGCCGCCCAGCAGAGGGAGCTTGACGAATGGAACCGAGAGTTTCCGCACCTGAAAATGACCGCCAAAGACTTTTTGGAACGCTGAAAGGAGAAGAATCATGTATCCTGTACAGAATGCGGACGGCGGCAGCGTACTGCAGACCGCCCGCAATTATCCCATCGACGCGGCGACCGTGATCGACGCGGGCGCCGTGGTGAAGCTCTCCGGCGGCAAGGTCGTTCTGGCCGCCGCTGCGGAGACCGGAGGTATCCTCGGCATTGCCGCGGAGTTCCACTCCGGCACGGAGGACGCGCTCAATCTGCGCGCGAACGGCAAGTGGATCCTCGTATGCGACAACCCGACGCTCATCTTTGAGTGCGCCGCGCCGACGATCAAGGCCGCCTCGGGCAGCGCCACGACCATCGTGCCGGAGACCGGCGACGTGGACGCGGCCGCCGCGGACGACGCATTCAACAACGCGGTCCTTGTGCTCAAGAGCAAGGCTGCGTCCAGCACGAACACCGACGCGCTCGGCACGCAGATCGTCGTTACCGACTACGCCAAGACCGGAACGGTGATGACCAAGGCGAGCGGCGGCGCGCCGAGCGCGGGCGACGTGTACGAGGTCTATCCCGTGATCGGCGCTGCCATCGGCGGCGTTGCGAGTCTCGGCGACAAGCGCCTCGGCATCACGCTCAAGACCGTGGGCGCGACGAAGCTGCGCTGCATCGGCCACGACTACGAGCGCGGCACCATCAAGCTCATGGCGATCGGCCATGCGCTGACCTGAGAAGGAGGAAAAGGAAATGCCTGTTAATTTTGGAAACTGGACGACCGACAACTACAAGTTTGTCGGCAAGGCGTTCGACTTTTCGTATGCCGACCGCCTGAACAAGCTCTCGCCCGTTGTGGGCGAGGTGAACGCCAAGAGCATCGACTACGAGCTGACCGGCTCCGGCGGCTACGGCGAAGCGCCGCTTTACGACGGAAACAACCTGAACACCGGCTCGCTGCGCCGCGGCTTCAAGACCATCATCACGCCGGAGGAATTCTCACTCTCCATCCCCGTCGGCTACAAGGAAGCGAAGATCGACAAGATGGGCGAGACGAAGAAGGTCGGCTCGAAGCTCGGTGACAGCATGGCGCTGACGGTTTATCTGCATGTGCTGCGCATGTTCGCTAATGCCTGGAACACCGACGGCCGCCACAACGGCGGCGACGGCGTGAGCTGGGCCAACGCCGCGCACCCTGTCGCCTCCCGCGGCTCGAAGGGCCGCCGCTTTGAAGCGGACAGCGAGAGCGGGACCTACTCGAACATCACCACGGACGCGTTCTCCGTTGCGGCCATCACCGCGGCGCAGGCGCGCGCCAACCGCTTCGTGACGCCGGACGGTCTGCCGTTCCTGTGCGACTTCGACACCGTTCTCATCTCCCCCGAGCTGGAGGAGAAGGCGAAGAAGATGTTCGGCGAGAACTCCCGCCTGATGCCGATGCAGAATCCGGACGACGAAACAAACGCCGCGAACCCCGTGTACGGCATGCGCTACATCGTCATGGGCGGCGGCGCGGACGGCTTTACGAGCAAGCAGTGGGCGGTGTGCGACCGCCGGCTGATGAAGGAGCTTGTGAACATCGTCTACAACACGCGCCCGACGGTGCTGCAGTCCCCGCAGGACAACCCGCTGATCGATCTGTACACCGCGTATGCCGACTTCGGCGTGGGCTGGGGCGACGCAAGACAGATCATTTTTGGTGACCCCGGCTAATGCCGGGACGACAATCCCTCAGTCGGCTGCGCCGACAGCTCCCTTTGCACAAGGGAGCCGAACCCCTCCGTCAGCCTCCGGCTGACACCTCCCCTGTTAGGGGAGGCGAGGGGGGGAGCGGGAGCGTGTGAGGGAGAAAGGAAACGAATATGATGAAGATTGACCGCGTGCTCGCCGTTTCGGCGGGCACGAAAGAGACGAAGGTGGATTGCCATTGCCAGACCGTCGTGGTTTCCAACAACAGCGCGAATGTAGCTTACATCGCGCCGTATGACCCGAACAAGGCGCTGACAGCCGCGGCGGGCTTCCCAATTCCGGCCAACACGGTGCTGCAGGTGCCGTTCGCCGCCGGAGAGCTGGCGGTCGTAGCCTCGGCGGCATCCACGGACGTGCGCTTCCTGCTGCTGGACTGAAAGGAGAAAACGATATGGACAACTTCTGGAAGGCCATTGTGACCGCGGCAGCCGCGGCGCTGATGGCGTACTTCAAGCAGCTCGTTGTTCCGGTGGCGGTGCTCATCGCGGTGATGATCTGCGATTACGTCACAGGCATGACGGCGGCGTGGATGAACAAGGAGCTTTCGAGCCGTAAGGGCATTCAGGGCGTGATCAAGAAGGTCTTCTACCTGATGATCGTCGCCGTTGGTATGGGGGTTGACTACCTCATCACGATGCTCGGCGGCAAGCTCGGCGTACAGCTCGATGTGAATTTCGTTGTAGGTCTGCTGGTGATCGTGTGGCTTATTATTAACGAACTCATCTCCATTCTGGAGAACAGCGGGAAGATCGGCGTGCCTATGCCGGACTTCCTCATGAAGCTGCTGGACCGCCTGAAGCAGACCACCGAGAAAAAGGCGGAGGTCGAGGAAGCTCCGCCGGATAACTGATTATGTGAGGGAAACAGGGCGGGGTGACTCGCCCTGTTTTCGGTAAAAAACGACTCCTTCCGTCTGCGGCGTTGCCGCAGCCACCTCCCTCGGGGAGGGAGGCAAGACGAAGGAGCGGTAAGGAGGAAACGATATGACGCTCGGAGAAGCGAAAAACAAGGTATACATGCTCCTCGACGAGCACAGCGCGGGCGGAGAGATCGAGCACGACGAGGACATCGAGAAGAAGATGACGGCGTTTTTCGACATGGCGCAGAAGACGCTCGCGCAGATCAAGAAGATCCTCCGGGAGGAGGTCATTGTCCCAACGTTGGGAAAAACCGTCTACGCCATGCCGGAGAATTTCTACTCGCTGTACCGGATATGGGCGGACGGGAAGAATGCGACACGGCGCTTCCGGTGGATGGGCGGGAAGCTCGTCATCCCGGAGGGGTGCGCGGAGGTGACGGTCGAATATTTCGCCATGCCGCAGACGATCCCGACGGATGCGCCGGACAGCTACGAATTTGAGATCGCGCCGGACGCCTGCGAGTGCATGCCGTATTATGTGGCGGCGCAGCAGCTCCTCCCCGATCTCGTGATGGACTACGGGGCGATGCTGCAGATGTTCAACTATCAGGTATCGCTTCTCAGGACGACGCAGCCGGGCGAGAACCGGCGCATCGCGCAGAGCCTTTTCCGGGGGTAAGCCATGGCGAAGAAAACAGGGGTAAGCATCCGGCAGAGCGTCTACAAGACGTTCCGCGGCGCGGACTTTTCCACAGACCCTTCTCTCGTGGACTATTCCCGCAGCCCGCTTTGCACGAACATCGTGGCGGACGGCGGCGGTATGCCGCAGAAACGGCTCGGCTGGCGGAGGCTCTGGCAGAAGGACAAGCCGGTATACGGCCTGTTCGCCGGAAGGTTCGACGGCGCGGAGAAGAAGCTCGCGCACATCGGCACGGCGCTCTACGCCTGGGACGACGAGACAGCGCCGACGGAGATACTCACAGGGCTGCCGGAGAGGCGCTCACGCGCCGCGTATCTGGCCGGGAAGCTCTGGATAGTAACAGGGGCGGGGTTCTATGTATACGACGGCACAGCGGCGCACAGAGCCTCACAGAACGCATACGTCCCGACGACCGTTATCACGCGCATGCCATCAGGAGGTGGGCAGAGCTATGAGAACGTAAACATGCTGACGCCGTACCGGAAGAACGCTTTTCAGACGGACGGCACGGCGACGGACTTTCAGCTTGACGGAGACATCGACGCGACAGGCACGGTGCGCGCATGGGTGTTCGGCGAGGAAACGACGGCGTTCACGCTCGACCGCGAGAAGGGCATTATCAAGATGACCACGGCTCCGGCAAAGCCGACGGCCGGTTCGGAGGACGGGCTGGTGGTGGAGTTTCCGCACACGGTGGCGGGATACACCGACCGCATCGACAAGTGCACGATCATCACGACCTACGGCATCGGCACGAACGACCGCGCGGTGCTGAGCGGGAACGAGGAGCTCCCGAACGTGGACTGGACGAGCGGGATGAACGATCCGACGTACTTCCCCGATCTGCTGTACAACGAGGTCGGGAGCGAGGCCACGGCGATACTCGGGTACTGCCGTCTCGGAAGGTCGCTCGGCATCGTGAAGGAGGACAACGGGCAGGACAGCACGATCTATCTGCGCACCGCAGAATTGCAGGACAGCGAGATCGCGCAGCCGCAGCAGCAGGCCGTGGCGGGCGTCGGCTCCATTGCGCCGGGGAGCTTCGCCTCTCTGCTGGACGATCCGCTGTTCCTATCCCGCAACGGGGTTATGGCCGTAGCGACGAACAGCTACACCAGCGAGAAGATCACGCAGGGCCGCAGCTTCTATGTGAACAACAAGCTCAACGACGAACCGGAGCGGGAAAAGGCCGAGGCGGTGATATGGAACGGCATGTATATGCTCGCTCTCCCGAACGGCCACGTCTACGCGCTGGACGGGCGGCAGAACAAGACATACCGGAGCGCGGCGCTCGGCGACTATGTGTACGAGGGATACTATTTCGAGAACATCCCCGCCTCCTGCTGGCTAAACCGGCGAGCGGGCGCGGAGGAATCGCTGTACTTCGGCACGGCGGACGGGCGGATCTGCAAGCTAAACACGGACATCGAGGACATGAGCCGCTACAGCGACGACGGCGCGGCCATCTCCGCGGTGTGGGCGACGAAGTATGACGACGACGGCACGCCCGCCGTGCTCAAGACGCTTTTAAAGCGCGGCTGCTGCGTGACGATCAAGCCGTATGCGCGCTCGAGCGCCGAGGTGTACATCCGCGCCGACCGCACCGGCGGGCACGAGAAGAAGGTAGCCGGAAAGCCGATGGACATTCTGGACTTTTCCGACATCGACTTTGAGCGCATCACGTTCAACACGGACGAGAGCCCGCAGGAGATCTTTCTCAACCGCAAGGTGAAGAATTACAAGAGATTGCAGATCATCGTCCGGAACCAGGAGCCGAACGAGGGCTTCGGCATATTCCAGATCACAAAGCATTATGTGACGGGCAATTACGCGAAGAGGTGAAGACATGAGCATACAGGAACAGAAGATCACGGAAGCCGCCATCGCCGCGAACGGCGTGCAGAGCCGGCCAGACAAGCTGACCGGCACGGCGGCGCAGAACAAGAAGGTATTCGACGCGCTTGTGACGGCGGTGGTGCGGGAAAAATTCAACGCCCTGCTCGACGAGCTGACCGGAACGACTGCCGCGGCGCAGCTCGGCATCACGACCATCCCCGGCTTTTCGGCGGGGAACGTACAGACGGCGCTTGAGCAGATCGTACAGGCGATGCAGGACGTGACGCAGGGCAGCGTTACGGACGGGAGCATCACACTGGCAAAGCTCGCAGCGGAGGTGACGGCCGTGGCTCTCGGCGGCGCGGCGGCGAGCCATACGCACGGCGCGGGAGATATAAACTCCGGCGTTCTGGACGCGGCGCGCCTCCCTGTGCTGGACGGCACGAAGCTCGGCGCGGGAAGCGTCGGCACGGCGCAACTCGGCGCGGCGGCGGTTACATCGGATAAGCTCGCGGCGCTCTCGGTGCTCGCAACGCACATCGCGCAGGGCGCGGTAACGGCGCAGAAGATCGCGCCGGGCGCGGTGACGGCGGAGAAAATTGCCGCGGGTGCTATCATCACGGCGCTGCTCGCGACGAACGCCGTGACTGCTGAGAAGCTTGCGAACGATATTCCGTATACAAAGTTCGGCCTTGCCGCCGATCAGGTGCGGCATGTTTACGCCGGAACGACAGAGCCGGGCGCCGAGCTCGGCAGCGACGGGGATATTTATCTCATGTATTCGGAGTGAGGTAAGAGTATGGCATGGAGCAACACCGCCCCGGAGATCCCGAGCGGCAGCGCGTGGGAGCAGGAAAAGAGTGTTTCTGGAAGGGCGAACCATTGGAGCCTTTCCGGAACGCTGTATATCGCACGACTGAACGGCAGACAGTTCGCCGTTAAAGCAGAGCTTACGAGCGCAAACGGCAGCTACGGGACTTATTACCCTCCCAGCAAATGGACGCTACGATGCGATATCGGCGGCGTCAGCGGCACGGAAGACAAATCCTTCGACGTATCAAAAGGAACGACAACGTTCTATTTCGTAGGTGAAGCCGGAGAGGGTGTAAATATCACCGTCAAGGTTGGCGGCGTTGGCGCCGCGGTCGCCGTTCAAACCGCGACCTTTACCGCCCCTGCGCTGCTCGGCTCGACGATTTATTTCAAGGTCTCCGGCGTGTGGAAGCAGGCGACGCTGTACCGCAAGGGCGGCACTTGGAAAAATGCGCTGGCAGAATTCAAAGCAGGAGGAACATGGAAATGAACGGTATTGACGTTTCAGAGCATCAGGGCGATTTCGATTTTACGCCGTACAAGGATGGCTTTGTCATCATCCGCGGCGGCTACGGCATCCGAAATGCCGACAAATGGGCGGAGCGCAACATTGCCAAATGCGACGCGCTCGGTATCCCGTGGGGCATCTACTGGTACAGCTATGCGCTGAATGGGCCGACGGCTAAATTGGAGGCGGAGCGGTGTCTGCGCTTTCTCAATGGCCGGAAGCCCCGGCTCGGCGTGTGGTTCGACATGGAGGACGCGGACGGGTACAAGGCATATAACGGCTTCCCGTCTAACGAGACGATCACCGCGATGTGCAAGACGTTCTGCGCGGCCATGGAAGAGGCCGGGAACAGGACTGGTGTGTACGCGAATCTCGACTGGTTTGAAAACCGCATCGGGGACACGGGGTATGACAAATGGATCGCCGCGTGGGGCTGGAACGACGGGGAGCATTATCCTGATCTGTCAGGGAAATGCGTCATGCAGCAGTACCGGGGCAGCCCGCTGGATCTCGACGTGATGTATGTGCCGATCGGTTATTTTGACGACACTCCCTCAGTCTCGCCTCCGGCGAGCCAGCTCCCTCAGGGAGGGAGCCGGAAGTGCGTGAATATCGCGGCGATGGCGCAGGAGGTGCTCGACGGAAAGTGGGGCAACGGCGAGGAGCGAAAGCAGAAGCTCGGCGCGTGGTTTTACGATCTCGTGCAGGGCGAAGTGAACCGTATCTTGGGGGTATAACATGCGAAAGAAGAAACAGAGCAATGAGCGGGTGATCGTCGGGTACGACTACTCCAGCCGCGAGCTGCGCGAGGAGACGGCGGACGCGCTGTTCCGCCGGGCGAAGAACGCCCGCACCGCCGTGGAGATCGAGTGGGAGAAGTGCAACGACTACTACAACGGCATCCACGACGCGACGAAGGAGATGGTCGAGTACTGCCGGGCGAACGATGTTCCGTGGATCCCGGCGAACATGCCGGATCCGTACATCCTCGTGGAGACGCAGATCAACCCGAATGTGCCGGAGCCGGAGTTTCGCGGGCGCGACGACGATCTCGACAGCGCCAAGGCGAAGCAGCGCGAGTTTGCCGTGCGCTACATCATCGAGAACAACCGGCTCTCCGATATGAATACACGCAACGAGCGCCGGCTTCTCAAGCTCGGCGATGCGTTCTGGAAGGCGTACTGGGATCGGGACATGCGCTGCGGCGTGAACGAGGGAGACATCCGCATCCGGGACATACCGACGGAGGCCATCTTCCCCGACCCGGCCATCCGCGACGGCGGATTGCAGGACGGGCAGTATGTGGACTATGTGTACACGATGCACAAGGTGAAGTTCTGCCAGGTGTTCCGCCGCGAGCTGGAGGAGCTGGGACTGACGGCGGACGACATTCTCACGGAGGACTACGTTTCCCGCACCGGCGTATTCGATCTCACGACGGCCATCAATGATTTGGACGACACGGTGCAGGTGCTCGAGCACTGGTTCCGGCAGCCGTGCGACACGGAGGAGGACGGCGAGAGAGTGCCCGCCGGAGCGGTGGCATGCTCGATCCTCGCGGGAGGGCGCGAGCTGCGGTACATCCCGAACTACTGGAAGCGCACATGCAAGCAGAACAGTCTCTTCCCGTTCGTGCATTACTGGCGTATTCAGGACGAGAACCGCTTCTGGAACAAAAGCGAGCTCACGCCGATCATCGAGCTTGTGGACGCCGCCGACCGGAAGCTCGCTATGAGCATTCTGAACGACACGTTCCTTGCAAACGATATCATCCTCGTGGAGGACAGCGCGCTTGCCGACGGCGAGGAGTTCACCAACGAGCCGGGCGCGGTGATCCATCTCAAGCAGAACCGCATGGGCGGCGTGCAGCGGCTCGGCGGACTGCAGAGCATAGCGAACGGCGCGATGGGCGTGGAGTTCTTCAAGAACCAGATCGAGCGCGCCAGCCGAAACTACGACATCAATCAAGGCAGGGAAACGACCAAGGTTACGACGGCGACCGGCCTTGCCATGATGCGGCAGGACGCGCAGAGCCAGGCGGACATCAAGGGCGCGGACCGCGACGCCGGGTTCGAGCGGCTGTATGAGCTGCTCGACTGGCTGGCGCTCGAGTTCTTCGACGACGATAGGATGCTGTTCATCGGCGCGGACGAGATGAAGGACCGCGCGCCGCAGGCAATGCCGTTCAATGCCGACAGCTTCACGGCGGTCATGCCGAAGGTGCTGGACGGGGCCGGAAACGTTGTGCGCGAGGAGTGGCAGTACTTCCCGCGCGTGGACGTGACGATCACGGCGGGCGACAGCATCGCCCACGGCAAGGCGCAGACGCTGCAGGCGCTGCAGGCGCTCACGCAGAGCCAGATCACGGCGGAGAACTGGAAGCTGTTTGCCGCGCAGCTTGAGCTCATCGATCTGCCGGGCAAGCAGGAGATCATAAACGAATGGCAGCAGAGGTTCGCCGTACCGGATATGGCGGAATCCGCCGGAGGCGGCGGAGCGGGAGCGCTCGGCGAGGCGGCCGCCGGCGGAGCGATACCGGGGGCGCAGACGCTGCCGCTGCTGGGAGGTGCGCCGACGGCATGAAGTGTCCGAAATGCGGCATTGAGATGACGAAAAAGAACGCGGCGGAATGGGAGTGCCGCAACCCGAAGTGCGTTCGGTATCAGGGAGGAAAAAAGAATGGCGAAAAAACTGGTTGACCTCGTAGACGGGCAGGTGCCCGGAAGCAGTCAAAATAATCGGTATGAAAACCGATATACCGACGCTGTTACCGGAAAAGGCGTGGGGATCAGCAAAACGGATTATTCGAGCCCGCGGTCGAATAACAACCAGAGCGGGAATCTGTATGCGGAGGCGATCAAAAACGGCACGAACACTCCGCCGGGGTATTACCGAGACAGTTTCGGCCTTCTGCTGCCGGGCTCGGAGCCGCCTGTGGGCAATTTTTCACAGGACACCATTGAGACGGTAGCGAAGAACACGGAGCAGAAGAAGGCGGCTGCGGCTGCGGCAGCCGGGGGGCTATATGGCGCTATGGCCGGAGCGGGACGCCTGCCGAAGCCGGACGGAGCGCAGCAGCCGACCACGACGCAGCCGGGCACGTCCGGCGGAGGCAAGGTGACGTACATCGACCCCAATGGCGACGCGCAGAAGGGCACGACGGAAGGAACGCCGGAGGAGACGCCGGGCGAGCCGCAGCGGACGTATCTGGACGAGCTGCGCGACCAGTACCAAAAAATGTACGACGATGCGGTGAAGGCCAACAACGACGCGGCGAAGGCCGCCGCCGAGCGGGCGCTCGCGCAGGCGGAGAAGGGCGTCGGCGAGCTCGGAGACCAGTACGGCAGTCTCAACAAGCAGCTCTACCGCGACTATATGGAATCGCTGCGCGTGCTGCCGCAGGAGATGGCCGCGAGAGGCTACAGCGGCGGCATGAGCGAATCGGCCCGGCTGGGGCTGGATACGGCCTACGGCGAGCGGCTGAACGAGAACGAGGCCGCGCGTATCGCCGCCATTATGCAGCTGCGGCAGCAGGGCGCGGACGCAGAGTATCAGGCGAACGCCGCGCGGGATCAGGCGAACGCGCAGGCGCAGCAGAATCTCTACGCGAACATGATGAATCTCATTCTTCAGCAGCAGCAGGACGCCGCGACGAAGGCACAGAACATGGCACAGTACGGCGACTTCTCCGGGTATCTCGGGCTCGGCTACACGCAGAGCGAGATCGACCAGATGCAGAAGGCGTGGATCGCGGCAAATCCGGAGCTGGCGAAGACACTGGGGTATGTCAAGACGCCGGAGCCGGTGTACAGCTCTTACAGCGGCGGCGGGAGCAGCGGCGGTGGCGGCGGGAGTGTTACGGTTTCTACGGAAGGATTGCAGGATGCGATCCTCGGAGATCTGAACGACGGGAAAGACCGGGTGGCGATCTGGAACGATCTGGCGGCGCGGTACAAAGCCGGGGATATCACCGAAGAACAGTTCAGGGACGCGATCCACTACACCGACTACGCGGCAACCGCCAAAGCGTATAACAAAACGCCGACGAGCGCGGGGTATAAGACTTGGCCCGGAGGGAAGAAAAAATGAGCAGACTCGACGAATATTTCGCAAAGGCAAACAGAGGAAGTCAAACGACTTCCTCTGTATCGGCATCCGGAGAGAAGCCGGCAAGCAATATGGACGCATACTTCGCAAAGGCGGGAAAACCGGTACGCACCAATCCGCTGAATCTGTACACCGAGGCGCTGAAAGCCTCGCAGGGACAGAGTACCATGCAGACGCCCTATGCGGACGCCGCGGCGCAGGCAAAACAGAGCGGGACGCAGAGTCTCTACGCACAGGCGGCGGAAAACGCAAAGAAGAGCGGGAATGCAGCGAAGGGCACGAGCGTCGTTTTCAACAGCGTGTACGGAAAGGCGGATGACCGGGCGAGCTCGGCCGGCTCCGGGAAGTATGCCGGCATTCTCAAAGCGAGCGACTATACCGAGCTTTCCAAAAGCGGCGAGAGCAAGAGGAAGCTCTTCGGCGACGCCCGGTATGACTACATCAACAACATCGGGAACTTCCGCGCGCAGTCCGACGTGCAGCAGGCGCAGGGACGCGGGCAGGACTACGGGAAATACGCCTTCATGACCGATGATGAGATCGGCGTATACAACTACCTATACGCTACCAAGGGAAAGAAGGCGGCGAACGCCTTTTTGAGCGATCTTGAGCCGGAGCTGGATAAGCAGTGGTACACCGGCGCGAACCGGGCGACGACGGAGGCGCTCGGAAAGAACGCGGCGACGCGGACGCTGGCAAGCGCCATGACCGTTGCGGCGCAGCCTACCCGGACGATCACGAGCATGATCGCCATGGCGGACGATGCGGTGCGCACGGCGAAGGGGCAGGAGATCAACCCCTATTCCAAGTGGCGGCAGGCGAGCAACATCACGCAGGATCTCCGCGCCGACACCTCGCAGCACATCGAGGAAACAAATCCGGGGATGGGCGGCAAGGTCGGGAGCTTCGTCTACAACACGGCAATGAGCGCCGCGGACAGCGCGATGAACGCGCTTGTCGCCAAGGGCATCGGCGAGGCCGTGGGGCTTACCGGCGACACGCTGATGAAGGCGACGAACATTCTCGGCTCGGCGCTAATGAGCTCGGAGGCGGCTTCCCTGTCCATCGCCGAGAGCAAGGAAAAGGGATACTCCAACGCCGGAGCGCTGGCGCTCGGTCTGACGCGCGGCGCGATCGAGTACGCTTCGGAGGCGGTCGGCGGCGAATGGGTCATCCGAAAGATCAAGGCAAACCCGCTGAGCTTCGTGAAGAGCATGGCGCTCACGATGATCCCTGAGGGCATGGAGGAGGTCATGTCGGACGCGGCGAACGGCGTGGTAAACCTTGCGATCGACGCGGCGTTCGGCACGGAAGAGAGCGGGATCCCGAAAATGCTCGAATACTACCGAACCAGCGGCACGGATTGGCAGAAGAAGCACGCGGAGCTTGCGACCGTGCTTGCCGTTCTCGGACAGGAGGGGCTTTCGTTCCTCGGCGGCGCGCTGGCAACACTGGGGTCGAGCAGCGTGCAGTACAGCACGAACCGCGCGAACATCAACCAGACAGCCGAGCGGCTGGACACCACGCCGAAGAACGTTGTGCAGATGATGCAGGACGCGCAGACGGAAAACCCCGGCGTTATATACGCGCTGGCCGAGCTGACCGACGCGGAGAACGCCGACGATCTCCGGCGGAAGATCGGCACGAAGGAAGATATGAAGCGCGCGGCGGAGTATCTGACGCAGCAGATGGAGGCAGGCGGGCGTTACGGCGCGCAGGAAGGTACTTATACTGCCGGGGCGCAAAAAGCGCCTGTGGGCGCGCAGAGGGCGCAGAACGAGGTGACAATCCCTCAGTCGGCTGCGCCGACAGCTCCCTTTGCACAAGGGAGCCGAAATATGGAAGGAGAATTTGGAAATGGACAGAGTACTTATCAGGGACGGGAAAACGGGTCTTATGATCTCCGTACCGGCGGACAAGCTGCCGCAGAAGGAGGAGCGCAAGCTCTCGCCGGAGGCCGAGCGGAAATTCCGGGAGGCGTGGGAGCGGACGCGCAGGCGGATCTACGGAAAGTAACCCCGGCGCAGCTCGGAATCCGAAACGGCGGCACGAAGGCCGTGACCGTCGTGGACGCGCAGAAGCTCGGCGGGGACGCGGCGAGAGCGTATAATCTTCTCGCGGCGAACAATATCGAACCGGTCGCGGTGCGCGGAGCCATTCAGGTGAACAACGGCTACGCGAACGCCTATACCGAGAGCGGGAAGGTGTTCTTCCGCGTGGACGCCGTGGACAGCCGCGGCAACGCCATCAGCCCGGAGGCGCTGGTGCGGCACGAGCTGTTCCACAACTACATCTCCGAGGAGGTTTTGCAGGCGTCGGACGAGGTGATCCGCGAGAGCATGACCGCCGAGGAATACGACGCGATGTATGAGAGCTACCGCGACGCCTACGCGAGCATCTACGATTTTGAGAACATGAGCGAGGACGAGATCGAGCGGCTGCTCACCGAGGAGATCGCGGCGGACGCTTACGCAGGGCTGAACTGGTTCTCCGGCAACGCGCCGGTGCAGGAGGCCGTGCGCGCCGAGACAGAAAGAAACGCCCCGGCCCGGAGGGCAGAGGCGCAGCAGGAGACGACGGGACCGCCGGAAGGACAGGGCGCTGTATACATTGAAAAGTCAAAGTCGGCGTTGGAATCAAATCCAAACAGCAACGCCTATGTTCTGGCGAGCAGCATACCGCTTCTGCAAAATTCGGAAGTCGTAAAGCACCTTACGGGGGAAGAATTGAATGATGCGTCGAAACCGTTGGATCAACAGATTTCTGATTTGTTCGCGTCTGTGGGGAACGTCGCGCACCGCGAAGGATTCGGCAAAGTGGAGCTGAACCGCTACGGAGTTGACGGAATTATAAACCACAAACCGAACCGGTCAAAGGTGCTGGGCGTTGCAGCGATAAAGGAAGTAATCGAAAAAGGCTACATCATCAAGACGAATCTGAATTGGAAAGGACGAGGGTACGACAGCTACATGATTGCTGCTCCGGTAGGATTGGGAGACGCAACCGTTTATGTAGCCGCTGTAGTAAACCGAGATCAGGGAACAAACAAGTTCTATCTGGACGAAGTTGTTGATCAGGACGGAAACTACATAAACATAAAGAACGAAGCCCCCGGCAACACAAAAACTGGGGTTACCGTTCAAGACGGGGTCACCAGAGGGCCGAAGGCTTCGTCTGATGCTATTATACACTCTGATGCCGGGGATAGTCAAGAAAAATCTTCCGGCAAAGCGAGTGTGGAGGTGGAAAACCGGGATTCCAATAACGAAAAGGCGGCTTTTGACGCTGAAACCGCAAAGGAGTTCATCCGGTCGTACACATCGCTCCGGCGGGTTGTGGAAGAGAGGACGAAGGCATACCAGAACGCGATAAAGGCCGACGATCCAAACTATGACAACACGACGGAAAGCAAGTGGATTTCCAAAGCGGAGCAGAAATTGAGGGCAGGCGAGGCACAATTCAAGGAAGCACAAAGGGTTGACAGGCAAGCCCGCACGGAAAAGAAGCGGCCGCGTTCGGTCAAAAGCACGAAGCGCGACATTATGCAGCTGTTCAGCACGGACCGGGCGAACCGCACGGACGTGGAGCGAGTGCTCAACCGGAACATCGGAGAGATGATGGCGCAGGGCGAGATCCGAGGGGACGCGCTGGACACGCTTGTAAACGAGCTGCTGCAGACCGGGAGCGTTGTGTCCTCCTCGAAAAACAGCCCGTGGATCGATGAGACCTACGAGAGTATCCGGAACGATCTGAAGGGCGGCAAGCTCTATGTATCGAAGGATATGTGGCGCGATTTCAGCAAAGACGAGGCGCGGGAGCTGCGCGAGCGGGCGAGAGCGGCAGGGATCACGCTTTCCGATAACAGGAGATACACGCCGCCGGATGTGCGGAATATAGAGCTTGCCGAGAAATACGGCGAGGCGCTTTTCCCGACGGATATTTCCGCGCCGAATATGCTGCGAAACATCATCTACTGCGCCGAGCAGGGAGCGAACGAGAAGCAGACGCTCGCGGATCGGCTGTGGGACGAGGCGCAGCAGGAGGGGCTCGGCGAGGCAAGAGAACACGCCTACGAGAGAATGGTGAACGATTTGCGGAATAAAACGGAGGTCATACTGCGCGAATTTGCCGAGGACAACCATCTGAAGCTGAAGGAGCAGACAAAGACCGAAGCAAAGCCTGTATCCTACTTCGACCTGAAGAAAGCGCCGGTCAAGGAGTTTGACCGCAAAAAAGGCGACTACAACATCATCGGCGAGATCGGCTCCTACACAAAGGAGATCGCGGAGCTGGAAAACGCGCTCGAAACGGAAAACCGGTATGTGATCTCCGAAGGCGAGGCGAGATACGAGGCACGCATCGAAGAGGAAAACGGCGTGCTGTATGCCTCTGTCTGGAAGAACGGCGAGCGCCTCGCCGGCGCGTCGAGCCGGAAGCGGAAAAACCTCCCGAACTGGGCGGCGATGGAGATCCGAAAGGACATCGGCGCACGGATCATGTTCCATCCGGGCCTTGAAAACCGGGGCGAGAGCTACAACGCCGATATCAAGGCCGCCGAGGAAGCCGGGTATCCGGTGTTCGAGAAGAAAAACGGCGAGAAGGTACAGACCGTGCCGTTCTGGACGTGGCTGAAAAGCAAGGAGTACGGAAACTACGGACTGGTCATCGACAAGACCAATGCGCAGGACGCGGACGGGAATCCCATTGTATTCGCGTACTACTTCAACAAGAAAAAAGGCACCGGAAAGGTCGTGATGGAGAGCAGGGAAACGGCTTACGTCGTGGACGGCAAATATTCAGACCCGGATGCTGCGGAAAAAAGAGCCGCCCGGATGAAGGACGAAGAGTCCGAGGCGATGCGTGCCGAGGAGCGCGAGGCGCTGTGGAGAGAGACGCAGAAGGGCTCGCCGTTTGAAGCGCAGCCGAACGCCACGACGGACACCAGAGAGCGGGCCACGAAAGCGACGTCGGCGGGCGTGCAGCGGCTCTTCCAGCAGCTCATCTCCAAGGGAAAAACCGAGGTATCCACACAGGGCGAGAGCGGGATCCGGACGTACACCGCGAAGATGAACACGAACGGCGTGGAGTACTGGGTCGATATCTCCGACGGCCGACAGGACGTGCAGCGGTTCCGGGAATTTGAAAAGGAAAAGGCTGCGCAGCTCGCCGCGGAGTGGATGGACAAGGAGGCCAACCGCGCGTACACCGCCGCGAACGAGAAGCGAGCCGAGGCGAGACGGGCGGAGCTGAGCGCGGAGGAGAACGCGAAGATCGCCGAGTTGTTCGGAAATACCGAAGAACTCAAGACGGCGGAAACGCCGGAGGACGCGCCGAGCCCCGGCGAAACGGCGGAGAGCCGCGTCATGGACGAGATCGTAAAGGCGGAAAAGAGCTTCCGCGAAAATCTTGCAGACGTCACGCACGGAGCAATGCGCATGTTCGTAAACGCCGGGGAGACGGTGCGCCGGATCTCCAAGCAGACGAAGAACAAGAGCCTGGAGGGGTACTACTTCAACGCCGGGGCGTACTCCCAGCGGGCGGGAAACTGGATCGCCAAGGGCGGCGCGCGCACCGACATCAGCGGGCACAAGACCGGCGAAAGCCTTATGGACATTCTCGGGGATATCATGAAAACCCCGGAAAAGTACAAGGACTTTCAGCTGATGCTCCTGCACCGGAACAACGTGGACCGCATGCGGTACGACAGCACGGAAGAGGTCCAGAATCTCACGAAGTGCGTGACGACGATCGAAGATCTCTACCCGAAGCTGCGCGGGCTGGACAACGACTATCTCTACCAAACCGCCGTTCCGGGAGACAAGCGGGATATGCTTTCGAGAGAATGGAAAGAGACGGTGCTCGATGAGCTTCTCAACGGCGAGATGCCGGAGATCGCGGACATATCCGAGGCGGCGCAGATGCTCATCTTCACGCGGCAGAAAATCAGCGAGGCGAAAAAGAACGGGCTGAAACCGGTGTTCGGATACGAGGTCACGGCCTACGACAGCCAGCTGGAAGCCGAACGGCTGCTGAAAGCCAACCCGGAGTTTGACGCTCTCGCAAAGAGGGTGTATGCCTATTTCGACGATCTTCTGCAGTACCGCATCGACGCCGGACTCGACACACAGAAGCATGTGGATGCGATGAAGAAGCGGTACCCGAACTATGTGCCGACGATGCGCGTGGAGGGCACCGAGGGAAAGACGGCGCGGCGGGCGCGGAGAAACGGCGGCATCGTCGTATCGAACGCCATCGGACGCGCCGTGGGCGGCGACGCCGTCATCATGCCGCTGCACACGGCGATGAGCCGAAAGACGGTGGCGGTGATGAAAAACGCCGGTCTCAACCAATTCGGTGAGCAGCTTGTGCAGTCGTGGAACCAGGACAAAAGCATTCCGGGCGTGAACAAGGTGGATCTGGTGGACTATTCCTCGACCGATCAGTATGTGGACAGCGAAGAGCTGTATGTGCCTGTCACAAACAATGTGTTTTCCGTTCTGCGCGGGAATGACCGGTACAACATCACGATGGACGAGGGGCTGACAGCGGCTATGAAAGCTTTTGAGCCGGACAAGTTTGCAAGCTACGGCGCGGCAAAGGCTATGAAGAAGCTGAACGACCTCTTCAAGGCGCTATGCACCGGGTACAACCCGTTCTTTATGGTGCGCAACCTTGCGAGAGACATGCAGGACGCCGGATTCTATTCCACGGACTCGGCAACATGGGCGAAAATGTTCCCGTCGGCGTGGACGCAGATCGCAAAGAACGGCGAGATCTGGCAGCAGTACAAGGCGCTGGGCGGCTCCTACGCCTCCATGCTGGACTATACGACCGGCATGGTGAAGGAGCCGAAGAACGCGCTGGGCAAAGCTGCGGCATGGTATGAGAGCCTTGGACAGGCCATCGAAGCGGCTCCCCGTCTTGCGGAGTTTATGACGATCCTTGCCAACAAGGGCGGGAGCAAGACGGTGGACGGAGTGAAAACTGGAAAATTCACGCAGAGCGACCTCATGGAGGCGATGCTTGGCGCGGCGGACATCACAACGAACTTTGCCCGCGGCGGCAGCGTCACCAAGGCACTCAACCGGTATCTCGTGCCGTTCCTCAACCCGTCCATTCAGGGCTTTGATAAGTTCATCCGGAACGCTACGGAGACCCGCAGCGTGAAGGCGGCAGGCTCACTCATTCTGAAAGCGGCATTGATGGGAATCGCCCCGGCCTTGCTCAACGCGCTGGCGTACCGCGACGATGACGAATGGGACGATATCCCGGCCAACACGAAAGCAAACTATTATCTTATCAACGCCGGAAAATGGCTCGGCGACGGGTACTGGATCAAGATACCAAAGGGGCGCGCTATCGCTGTACTGAGCACGGCGGCGGTATACGGGAAAGAGAAGATCGACGGCGAGGACGTGAAGTTCTCCGACGTGTTCGAGGTCATCAAGAGCAACATTGCTCCCACGGACATTTTCAACCAGAATATTGCCACCGCGTGGACGCAGGCAAAGCTCACGAACCCGGACAACCCCGGCACGACGTGGTACGGCGGGAACATCGAGAGCGACCGTCTGCAAAACTACCGACCGGAGGACCGGTACGACGAGAAAACGGACGAGCTCTCCAAGGCTATCGGAAAGCTGTTCAAGGTGTCGCCGAAAAAGGTCAACTACCTTCTCGACCAGTACACCGGCGTAATAGGAGACCTTCTGCTCCCACTGATTACTCCGGCAACGAAGTCGAGCCACTGGCTGCTCGCGGCGCCGCAGGCAGCGTTCACCATCGACACCACGAGCACAAACAAGACCACGGGCGAGTACTACGATCTTCTGGACGAGCTCAAGTACGACGCCAACGACGGCGACATCGGCGCGGGAATCACGCGGAAATACGTCTCCCACGCCGGGGACGAGGTGAACGACTACTATCAGCAGATCCGCGCGATCCAGAACGACAAGAGCCTTTCGGACGGCGAGAAGAACCGGATCGTCCGGGCGCTGAAAGCGCAGCTCATCGAGCGGCAGAAGGAGATCATCGCGCAGGCTGAGCCGTACCGCGAGGCGGTGAGCGGCTATCTCAAGGCGCACCCGGAGCTCTCGACCGACAACGACGCGGCCATCGCCGAGTACGCCGAGCAGTATGAGATCACCGAGGACCAGGCGGAGAGCCGCATGGACGCCATCGTATACCGCGAAGCAAACCGCGAGGTATTCGGCGCGGAGTATGCGCTGCGCACCTACAACGCGGACGTCTACGACAAGGCCCGCGCCGCGTATGCCAAGGGCGTTTCCTACGACACCTACTATGACTACTACTTTGCCACAAAGGAGATGCACGCCGACAAGGACAAGAACGGCAAGAGCATTTCCGGATCGAAGAAGGCAAAAGTTGTGGAGTACATCAACAGCCTGGACATTCCGCCGGAGCAGAAGGACGCCCTTTACGTTGCCGCAGGGTACACCGCGAAAAGCGCGAGGAATCAGAAGTGGAACGGAGGTTCGGGCGGCTCCGGAGGCCGGCGCGGGAGAGGAAAGAGGACGGCGCTCAAGGCCCCGACGCCGAAAGCGCCGGAGATCATCATCCCGAGGTCCGGCACGGCATCCTCCGCGAAGGCGGGCGGAACGTCCAAAACGCCGAAAGTGAGCGGGAACGTGATCGCGGACTTCACGAAGACGGCGAGCGGGACGGACATTCAGAAAGCCGTGACGCAGGCCAAGAGGAAGGCGCTCAAGGCAGGGAACCGGACGGTGTACGTCGAGGAGGGCAGCCCGATCGACTACTTCCTCAAGTATGGGAAGCTGCCGAGCTTGAAGTAAAAAAAGGCTCCCCGAAAGGGGAGCCGGACAAAGCGCAGAAAACGCGCCTTGTGACGCTTGCAGCGTGTGCCACCACGGGCGCTCCGAAAGAAAGGAGCGGCAATGCAGTTAAGCGATCTTACGCGGCCGGAGGCGGAATACTTCCGGAAGGAATGCAATTTCACGCCGACAGAGCGCAGGGTCTTTGATCTCCGGGTATCGGACAAAAGCATCGTCGAGGTGTGCATGGCGTTGAGCCTGTCCGAATCGGCGGTGAACCGGAAGATCCGGTGCATCAAGGCCAAAATGGCGAGAGTTTAGCGACAGTTTCCCGCAGCGAAAGAGGGAGCTTCCCGACAGGGCGGCTCTCTCTTTTTATGCGATGATTTCTTTAGACACCGGAGCGCTACGGTGGAAAATTTTTAAGGAGGAATCATCATGGAATACGCAAGCAAAGCCACGGGCGGGACCGCTCTCGGTCTCGGCATCGCCGGCACGGCCGGTTGGCTGCTCAACGGCGGTCTCGGCAACATCTTCGGCGGTCTCGGCGGCAACGGCGTGGTAGCTCCCGCCGTCGCCGGTCTCGCCGCGGGCATGGCGAGCCATAAGTGCGGCGACGACGCCAACGTTTCCCGCTATGAGCTCAACCAGACCCAGACCATCGCGCAGAAGGACATGGAGATCGCCTACTGGCGAGGCCAGGACGAGACGAACCGCAAGATCACGGACGCCTACACCAAACTTGAAAGCCGCATTCTCGGCCTTGCCGGCGAGGTGCGCGCGAACAAGGAAGAGCAGGCCGCTCTGAATCTCCAGCAGGCCGTCTACAACGGCACGAACACCGCTGCTGTCGGCTGCATCCAGGGGCAGATCGCGCAGCTCCAGAGCCTCACGAAGCTCATTGTCCCGAACAGCTCCTGCTGCCCGGGCTGGGGCGAAGTGACCGTCAAACCGGCGACCACGACCGCGAGCGCCTGATCCATCGCCGGGCGGGGGAGGTGACATTCCCTCCCCTGCCTGATCTATAAGGAGGACATGACTATGGTTTCATATACAGAATTACAGACGCGGCTTGCGCGGTTCGTGGACGCGGAGATGCTGCCGCACATGACCGGCGGGAAGCGGATCCTGCTCGGCGGATACGCGGCGCTGGCCACGAAGAACGCCGCCGGGATGTTACAAGCGGCGAAGGACAAGCCGCTCGTTGCCATGACCGGCGCGGTGAGCGCGGAGGGCGTGGACGTGGACGCGCTCTTTTCCGCTGTAAGCCCGTACATCAATGAGCCGGTGACGCTATCGCTTCCCGTCGTCGGTGACTTCCGGCTGGACCGGAGCGACTTTGAGAAGCTGTACCGCTATCTGAAAGGAGAATTGTGAGATGAAGAAGATCCAGCGCCTTATCAAAGATATGTGCTACGAGCTGGACGCAGCCGAGCACTACGCAAAGCACGCCCTGCGAAACAAAGACGAGGACAAGGAGCTCGGCGACGTTTACGAGCGCGTCGCGCGGCAGGAGCTCGACCACTGCGAGATGTTCCACGCGCAGGCCGTCCGGCTCATCCGCGAGCACGGCGGGGAGCCGAACGAGGCGATGCGCGCTGTCTGGGAATATGAGCATGACAGGATCATGGAGCGGGACGCGGAGATCCGCGTGAAGCTTGGACTCTATGACGGGAGATAAAAACAGAGCCGCTTATAACGGAACTGTATTACTGATGATTTTACTAACGAATTCTGTAAATGATTGTAATTTCAATACTTTTACGCGGTAACTGATGGGTTCGATTCCCATTATCCGCTCCATGGGAAAACCCCTTGAAATGCTCGAAAAACGAGCAATTTCAAGGGGTTTTCGGCGTTTTGGCGTGCTGTTATTCTGCGCTGGATGGTATGGCAGATGTACGTTTTGGAGCGTTTTTTGACCCTTTTTTACTAACGGATTTACTAACGGAATAGAACCGGCGCATTTTCTTCGCGGCCTTGGAAAGATCTTTTTCCGAAAGACGAAGATAAAAATCATGAACGGTTTTCCAGTCGCTCCAGCCGCCGTGCCGCATGGTTTCTTCCTCCGACCATCCGAGATGATAGGCGAGGGAAGCGAAGCTGCGGCGCAGACCGTGCAGGCCGACCTCCGGGAGAGCGTTTGCGGCACAGATCCGGTTGATCTGCCGCCGCACGCCGTCGCCGAGCGCGCATATATCACCGTTGTGATCTTGCAGGATTTCCAGAAGCCGGGGTATCACGATGGGGACGACGCGCTGCGAGCGGGCGCTCTTGTTCTCTTCCCGGCGTATCCATTCGGCGGAGGATGTATAGACCGTAGCGCCGGAGACGGAGATCGTCTCGGCTTTGAGATCGATGTCCTCCGGGCGGAGCGCGAAGATCTCCGAGCGGCGGAGAGAGTGCAGCGCAAGGAGCGCGGGAAGCTCGACGGGAGTGTCGCGGATCGCGTCCACGAAGGTTAGTATTTGTGCATAGTCCAGCCACGGAGTATCGGCTTTTGGGACGACGCCGAGATCCACGGGGTCAAACGGTATTTTCTGCTCCTTGTAGGCGGCGGCAACAAAGCCGAGCTCATTCTTCAGGGTTTTCTTTGCGACGCGCTGTGATTCTGATGCAACGGCGCGCGGCCAGTTTATAGAGCGGATATCCTTATCCATGCAGCCGGGAAAAGCGCTGTTGCGGATGCATTGATAGCTTCGCCTGGTAGACGGCGAAAGCATGGGACGGTCTTCCAGATACTTATCAAGGAGCTGCCCGAGCGTGAGCCGGGGGAGTGCCTTCTCCGCTTCAAGAAACCCGGCGCGGATGGCGAGGGCTTTGGTGCGGCATGCTTCCTCCGTGGGCTCGGTGACGTTCACGCCCTCGCGGCGGAGCTGCACCGTCCAGCTGCCGGAGGGGAGCTGCCGGGGAGCGGGGATCTTGAGCTTCTTTTCCTTTTCGCGGAGCTGCTTCTTTCCGCACCAGTTGCAGTACAGCGAGTTTTCCGGGATCTCGCGGGAGCAGTTGCAGCACTTCATTCATTTTCTCCTTTGCGCTGCCGGTGGCGGCGGCATACACGAATGATAACAAGGACGACCATAAGCGCGGCGATCGCAAAACAGACCATCGAGAACACCGCGATGAAGTTCCACTCGCCGCGGAAGAAGCCGATATCCGCGCACCGAAGGTCCAGCGTCACACACCAGATGACCAGGACAAAGAAGAGCACGCCGAGCATCAGAATGACGGTGCGGAGATACTCGATATCCCGGACGGCGGATTCGTACCGCGCCTTCCAGTGGGAGGCGTCCTGCCGGGCGAGCTCCGTTTCCGCGCGGCCGCTCGGGGAGAGAATGCCGAAGGTTTCATCGAGCGAGACGTGCAGCTCCCGGGAGATGCGCACGACCGTATCAATGCTGGGGTTCGTGGATTTCGGGGAAAAGGCGTACTCCACGGTGCTCGGCGACAGATCGGCAGCTTCGGCAATGTCCGGGAAGGTGCGTGTGCCCTTGGCCTCCCGCCAGCGGTTTTTCAGCGCGTCCATTTCGTTCATGTTCTCCGTCCTTTCGTTATTTTCGGGGTGAACCGGGATATATTCGTGTCGAAAAAGCTGAACTCCGGCTCGCCCGTAAAGCGTTCGGTTTCGGATCTTGCGCCGATCTGCTACGATGCAGTCACAGCAGGGCGAGCGGGACGCCCTGCGGCAGGCGTCCGGGGCGGGTCTGTGGCACGGCTACCCCGGGCGTTCGTCTACACTATAGCACTATCCGCGGCAGAACGGCACGGAAAATATACAAGTTTGTCGGAATATACAAGAGAATAACAAGAAATGCAACAAAATGACAAGGGGGAAAGAAATGGAAGAGCGGGCGAAAATCATAGCGGAGATCACGGAGCTGCTGAAGGATGCGGACGAGGAAGCGCTGCGGTTTATCCGGAGCTTTCTGAAAGCGGCGTAGAAGGCAGAAGGAACCCGTCGGAAATTCCGACGGGTTCCTTCTGTCAGTCAAACAAATCGCTGTGTGTGCCGGTACGGGTGAGACAGAGCGTCAGCTCGCCATGGGATATCTCGTAGATCAGCAGCCAGTCCGGCGTGATGTGGCACTCGCGGCAGCCGATATAGTCGCCGGAGAGCGCGTGGTCGCGGTTCTTTTCCGGGAGCGGCTTTTCCTCAGCGAGAAGCTGCACGACGTTTTCCAGCAGGCGCACGTCATAGCCGCGGCGGACGATGCGCTTATAGTCCCGGCGGAAGGCTGCCTGAAACTTAATCGTCAGCATTGAGCGCCTCCATCAGATCCGCGACGGAATGGAACGGGCCGCTCAAGCCGATGCCGGCCTCGGCGTCCTCGATCGCCTTCCTCGTTTCGGCGTTCGGGATCTCCGCGCCGATCTCAAAGGGGATGCGGTATTCGCGGACGGCCTTTTTCGCAAAGACGGTGACGGCGGCGGTGACGGAAAGCCCCATATCGGCACAGAACGCCTCGAACTGCTTCTTGAGCTCGCTGTCCATACGGATATTCATAACCGTGGTTGCCATACTATCAGCTCCTTTCATTATTTGTATACACATTGTATTACATAATATACACGTTGTCAACACAAAAAAGAGAGCGGGGAGTTATTCCCTGCTCTCTTTTTCGGCTGCGATGGAATTATAGATGTTCTCAAGGATCTGCCATTCGGGGGAATCGGGCTCAAAGCGCAGGAGACTGGTGATGAGGCGGGAGCGGAAGGACTCAGGCCGGTCGGCCAGGAGCTTACGGACAAGCTCGCCGAGCTCCTCGGCACGGGGCTTTACCTCGAGCATCTCGCCGGTGCCATCGCGGAGCCAGGCTTCCCGCACATTGAATTCGCGGCAGATCAGCGAGATCACCGCATCGATGGGAACGTTTCGCTCCAATTCGTAGTTTGCAATGGCGCCACGCTGGATGCCGAGCCGGTCGGCGAACTTCTGCTGCGTGAGGTCAAGAGAATTGCGCAGCTCTTTGATGCGACTGCCAACGGACATAGGCAGCACCTCCTTTCGAGGACACTTTAACAGCCTTAGAACAGAAAGTCAAGAAAAAATGAAACAAACGCACAAAAAGGACTTGACAAATGCAACAAACGCAATTATAGTGGTCACAGAATCACAAAGCGATGTGCGCGGCTCAATCGAGAAGATCGTGGGATTTGACGAACTCTTCGTGCTGGCGGACGAATTCCATAAGCTCATCGAACGATTTGAGCTCGTGATCACAACCGGGAAAAGAGTTTCCGTGACAGCGAATTTCCCAATCAACATCGAACTTGCAGGATTTGTACCCTTTTTTAAACAGTTCTGTGCGATCGTACGGAAAACCGTATCCGGCGAGTTCATCAAGTTCCTCATCACCGGTGGGGGAATAAGCCAGATGATTATCATTGTAGTACAGATGACAATCTGGTCTTTTACAGCTGCATGCATCAGAGAATCCTTTACGATATGCTTTCTGCCGCTCTGCGTCTTGTTTATTTATGAGATGCCAAAATCCGAGGAAAACCGCAACAAGAAAGCCGAGAAAAAGATAGTCGCCGAATGTCATGTGGGGTCACTCCTTCTTAAATAGTTTTTTAAATGCACATTGAATTGAAATGACTATAGGCACCCAGATCGGATACAGGACGGCTGCGGCAAAAAGAATTCTGCCGATTTTAAGCAAGGGACTCACTTCCGAGCGGGACGAGCTGACCGAGGCTCTGGACGAATACGACGAGCTGCCCGAGGAGTAGCCGGAGTACGACGAGCCGGACGAG
>ERZ1034719.247-NODE-247-length-35868-cov-6.902326_pt1 | contig 35868 bp, 24 predicted proteins | sample MGYA00520703_ERZ1034719 | MGnify/ENA primary metagenome ERZ1034719 (study PRJEB33766, sample SAMN09781716) | gut metagenome | biome: gut microbiome | host: Homo sapiens | place: Madagascar | study: EMG produced TPA metagenomics assembly of the PRJNA485056 data set...
CCGATGCCGCCGCTTGCGATGCCGAAAACGCAAACATCAAATGCTTTGCCGTCACTACGGGTGATGGCAACGATGCTGTCACAAAAGGCGTCTGCAAAGTTTCGTGCACTGCCGACGTTTGCAGTACCGATGGTAAGATTCAGAAGTGTGTCATAGAAAATGATGCAACATCCGGTTACCTCGCCGATGCCGCCGCTTGCGATGCCGAAAACGCAAACATCAAATGCTTTGCCGTCACCACGGGCGAAGGCAACGATGCTGTCACAAAAGACATGTGCAAAACGGCATGCACTACCGACGAATGCGTCAGTTCTACGACGCTCAATAAGTGCCACAAAGTCGAGGGTGACCAAGAAGGCTACGTTGAAGTCAAAACATGCGATACGGCAGAAACAGGCAAGGCTGGCGTCTGCATGGGCAATGCTTGCAAGGTTATCGATAAGCAACAATTCATCGGCGCTCCCTGCGAATGCACGGGCACGGATTGCGACGTCGTCTATACCAAAGCCGAAATCGAATCGTTCTTTAGCAATGCTGGCAAAGAATGGCTCGACAAGGTCGATGCTGCTGCCAAGCTCAAAAATGGCGACGAAATCCGCGGCGCGAACTTCTTCGCTGATAGCACATGCAACGCTTTGGCTGCGAAATTGGGAGTTCAAAAACCCGCTGGTCTCAAAATCGGTTGCTTCCGCACGACGAAAGTCACATTCCCCGAAGCATTCGCTAAACTCTTCAGCGAAGAATTCGCCAAGAGAATCAAAAATGACGTCTGCAAGGATGCTAATAATAACGTCAGCGATCAAGCTGGTAAATGTGCTACAATGCTAGAAGAGGGCGGTACCGTATCCGTCTTCCAAAATATCGTCGATAATCTCAACGAAGTCGGTAAAATCCTCCGCAACGGCATCGAATTTACGGGTCCCCAAGGTTACTGCACGATGGGCGCCCTCGAAATGGATGGCAAGCTCGCCACATCAGCTGTCAAAGGCACGGCTATCGACATCTTCTCCGAAACGGCCTTCGTAGCCAAACCCACCGCAGATAATCAGGTCTCGTTGTTCTCCAGATTCAACGGTGGTGCTTTCGATTCGATCTCGATCCCCGCTACGGGCGAGGGTGCCGTCAATTGCCCTGAAGGTAGCGAACTCTACAAATACGAAATCGGCAAAAACTTCTCCGAATCGTTCGGTAAAGCTACGATTCACTACGCACTCTGCCTCCAGAAATGTACAGACGATTCGACTTGCCGCACTGGTTACAAATGCATGAAACTCACCGAAAACTCCTATAAAGGTGAGAAAACCAATAAAGATGATCGCTCGACCGTTTGCTTCCCCGAAGAGAACCACACCTACATGGAGGAAACGCTCAAGCCTGCGTTCAACGGCTTCATGCTTAGCCTCTTCAAATAATCTACTTGGCTAACGCCTAGCACATAGAGCCAGCTCGCCCTATTTGGGTAAGCTGGCTTTTTTTTTGCCCACGCCGCGGGCGTGGGGGCAGAGCCCCACAAACCAAAAACGATCAAATCGCGCGTTTTCTATACATCAGCCCCACGAAAACCGGCACGCCGGTCAAGGCGATGATGACGCCCACCGGAATCCAAGCCGTGCCCTCGATGAGCCGCGATATGGCATCGGCGACGAGCAAGGCGATGGCGCCTATCGGTATCGAAAGCGCATACGTCGTGCGCATATCGCATCGATATATCGATCGGATGACATTGGGCACGACGAGCCCGACGAAGCTAATCGGCCCGCATTGCGAGACGACGAGCGCCGCCGCGACCGAAGCGGCGACGACGACGAAATACCTCACGCGCGATACGTCGACGCCGCGCGATTGCGCGAGTTCAGAATCGACGGCGATCAAATCGAGCGGCGCGGCATTGCGCCATAGTATGGCGATTGCGATGGCGATTATCGGGGCGATATAGAATGCGTCATAGCCCGCGATTTCGAGTCCTCCGAGTTGCCAACGCATCATTTGTTGCGCCGTTAGCGGCGTCGCAAACGCCTGAACGGCGAGCCCACAAGCCGAACAAAACATCGACGTAGCGACGCCGGCGAGCAAGCAATAGAGCGGTGAACGCATCCCAAATCGATGCGAAATCGCAATCACGGCGATGAGCGATATCCCACCGCCAAGCGTCGCCAGCAGTGGCAATGCAAAAATCGACACCACGCCCCATTGTATCGCTATCATCGCCCCAAGCGAAGCACCGCTCGCGATGCCCAGCGTATAGGGCGAGGCGAGCGGATTCTGAAACAAAGCCTGAAACGATGCCCCAACCGCCGCCAAAACGCCTCCGGCTAGCGCCGCAAAGAGAACTCGCGGTATGCGTAGATCGACGAATATGTGTTCGGCAACGCCGTCGAATGGAATCCCTAGCCATGTCGCACCGACCCACGGTAGCACGGCGATCAATAGCGCTAGCGCCCCATAAACTATCCACATCGCGCGAACTTCGCGGCGTCGCAAATCATCGTTCGACGCCCAGCCCTTGGCAATCCCCGATACGGCGCCACTTGCCGCGTCTTCGACGCCCCCCGACACGGCGCCGCGCGATATAGCCGATCGCTTCGCCACGCGGCGTTCGATTTCTTCCCAATCGTCGGCCGATATCCCCGAAAATGTTTCGTCGAGCGATTGATGCGATGGAAACCGATTTCTAGCAAATTCTATACATCGCCCATTGCACAATACCAAAGTATTATCGGCATAAGTCGCCGTTTGGCGAAGATCGTGCGAAACCGATATAATCGTCTTGCCCAGCAAACGAAGTCGATCGATTTCTTCAAAAAACCGGCAGCAATGATGAATATCGAGCGCCGAAGTCGGTTCATCGAGCAATATCATTTGGGCATCTTGTAATATAGCCGAACACAATACGAGCATTTGCCGCTCACCGCCCGAGACTTCGTCGATCGAGCGATTGGCGAGGTGTTCCAACTTCATCGACGCCATGCACGACATGGCGCGATCGATATCGCTAGTCGTTGCAGCCTGCATCGCCAAGCGATGCGCATATAGACCTTGCGCGACGAAGCTCACGGCTCGAATCGGTGGAAGGGCTTCGATCCGCTGGGGCACGTATGCCATGATTCGCGCTCGCTCGTGCGGCAAAAGCCCCCATATATCGGCACCGCGATAGACGACATGCCCTGCGCAAGGTGGCAATATGCCCGCGATTGCCTTGAGCAACGTCGACTTCCCTGCCCCATTAGCTCCGACGATGTGCGTCCATTCCCCAGTGGGGAACTCACACGAAATATCGCACAATATTCGCCGTTTGTTTAGCTCAACCGAAATTTCTTCGAGGCAAAGCGAATCGTTCGAATTATCTATGCTTCCGTCCATCGTCGATAGATGCATTCGCTATACTTCAGCCTCCCCCGAAATCGCCCTTGCCTCACATCGCCGCGCTAGGGGCGCGGCGCAGATCTATTCCGCGAGGCTAGCGCGAACGCGCGCCAGTTTTTCGACGTATTCGGGCGGATTCCCAATCGCCACTAGCTCGGATTCGGCGAGGTCGAGGCGCGCCTTTGCCGATTTGCCATCGCCAGCTTCGATTTGTTTCGAAGCGATGTGGATTTGGGCATCGACGATTTGGATCTTTGCGTTATCGTCGCGACGAAATGCGCGCAGGGCGTTTTCGTATTCGATATAGGCTCGGCGCTTTTTATCGCGCTCAAATTCCAAATCGCCCAAGCGCATGGCGGCGACGCCCAAATCCCGATACGATTTCGTCTCAGTAAATGCTTCGATCGCTGCCTCCGATGCTTTGCGAGCCTTCGAATTGTCTTCGGTCGCAACGCTCAAGAGGTGTTCGACGATGCCAACCCACGACAAGTGGACTTCGGCGCCCGCCGATATCCGCGCCTTTGCCGTGCGAAGTGCCGAACGCGCCGCCTCGAGATCGCCGCGATGCATGGCCTCGGTCGCGATCAACCATTGGGCAACGACACCCCAACCGCTCTTTTTGGGCAATTCGCCAACCTTTTCGGCGAGTGCCTTTGCCTTTTCGCCCACGCCAGCCCAATCGCCTTGTGCCATGGCGATTTGCCCCAATCCAACGAGTCCTTCGACGCTCTTTTCGGCGTCGGCATTGCCGGCCATGGCAACGAGCACCTCGCGCGTCGCCGATAAATTGGCATTGTCGATGCGATCGGGCAACGATGCCTCTTGCGCATAGGCGTGCGTCGATAAAAATACGACAAAACCAAAACACAATGTGCGGAGTATATTTCTATATTTCATGACGAATGCATCCTATCTACGGTACAAAACCACATGGCTCGACGACGATACCAATTCGAGCTCAAAAATGCAATTGTCATCAGCGCAGTCGCCTCCGATGCCTCTATATTCCAAACCGATGCTTCACATCGTCGAACGAAATATCGAGCACTTTGGCAATCTCGAACAAATAGGCCTGCAATCGTGGAGGCGATATCGACTCGACGTGTTGCGACTCGATCGCTTCGATGACGCTTTTGGGCACGCGCGATCGAATGGCGAGTTGTAGCACGGAGAGCTGAAACTCGAGTCGGCGTTTTTGCAAAAATGCGCCTGCATCGGGCTGTGAAGGGCTCAAATCGCAACGCTTGACGGCGGCAAACGAATCCGAAACGCACCGCGTCACGGCCTGCATTTCGCCACTGATATAGCCCGAATCTTTGCCCATCGTCGCCGCCATATCGTTGTAATCGGCTCGCCGCCACGCCGCTTCGAGCAATGTCAAGATATGCGCCACTTTATCGGGTTTCATGATCATCGACACCATGCCGTGATCGCGACAATACCCCTCCCAAAGTTGCCGATATGCCTGACGCGCCCCAACCGATGTCGTCGCGCGCAAAAACTGACGCGGTTTCTGTTGCACTTGGATCGTCGGCAAACAATCGCGATCGTGCGAAAGCCAATCGCCGTGCTCAGACAAATTCCGCATAATATCGCCCCATTCCCGTACCATCGGGTCTTCGCGAACGAAAAGCGACACATCGCCGAGTTGGCGCTCGTAAAACCACCGCCGGTCGTCATACGATATCGCACCCAAATACTCAACGTCGATCCCAAACATCATGCCGAGGGCATGGCACAAAGCCGTGCTCTGCAACGATTCGCTGTTATCGCGACGATGGTTCAAGACAAACGCACACTTAAACGACGACAACGCTCTAACGAATAATTCCTGCTGATTCGGCAATAATTTCGGATAAATATCAGAAAATTCCCAATTCTTTGAATTTGATGCAATTTCCTGGACGATCCCCACGTCTCCCGACGCCGCTGCCAAATGGCGATTGATCGCCAAACGAATCCATCGCACGAGTGCCATCAACGACGTCGGTTCGGGGGCGGCCAGCAATATCGGCAAATCGGCTCGCAAAAACATCGCACTCGCTTCGTCGAACGACGACGGCAAATCGAGCACCACGGCATCGAACGACGAATTGCGCCACTTCGCCACCCAAGCATCGCAATCTTCGACGGGGCTTGCCAAGCCAACGACGTAACAATTCGCAAGCGACGTTGCCACCGCCTCGGTGCAATCTGCAATCGCCACACTAGGCATATCGACGAGATACTGCAACGCCCCGTATGCATGTGCAAAATCGACGACGACGACTTTTTTGCCCTTCGCACACAGCGCGCGCGACAAAGCTACCGCACACGACGATGCGCCCCCGCCGCCCTTTGGGCTACATATTGCTATCAGATGAGCCATAAATCACATTGCGCAAACGACGGCGCACAAAACACGAGCATACGTCGAAAGCCGTCAGATCGAATCCAAAACTAGCGGCCGCGAGGTGCACACGCCTACACGCCGCCAGCACGATATTTTAGCACAAAAAGCCGTTATTCTGCCCGATATTCGCGCATAAATTCGCCAATTTTCGAAAACGCTTCTTCGAGCACATCTTCTTGCGGCAAGAAGACGATTCTAAAATAGCCCGCCTCGGCTTCTCGGTAGCCAAATCCCGACCCCGGCACGACGACGACGCCTTTGCTTTCGAGCAATGCTCGGCACCAAGCCATGTCGTCTTTCACACCCTCGACGCGCACAAATGCATAGAAGCTCCCGTCGGGCACCGCACACGACAAACCGTCGATCCGGTCGATCCAGCGCATGCAACAATCTCGACGACGTTGTAACTTTTCGATCAATTGAGGCAAATGGCTTTGCGCCCCCAATAAACAAGGCGCCACCGCATATTGAAACGGATGATTTGCACACAATCGAGCTCGCATTAAACGTTTTATCGTCTCGAAATACTCGCTTAACGCCTCCTCGGGGCCACTTACAATCCCCCAACCAACGCGAATCCCCGGCCCCAAATACGCCTTACTCAAACCATTAAATGTCACAAAACATGCCGAATCGTCGAGCGATGCCATCGGGACATGATGCGAATCACCTAATATAAGTCTTTCATATATTTCATCGTTTAATATCAATAAACGATGCTCTTTTGCAATTTCAATAATATCGCGAAGTCGGTCTTCCGAATACACCGCCCCCGTTGGATTATTCGGATTGATGACGACGATGGCTCGCGTCCGTTCATCGATAATCGAAGCAATTTGCGCCACATCGGGCTGCCAACCGTCTTCTTGTTTCATCTTATAAAATCGTATTTCGACGCCCAGGCGATTCAATATCGTTTCATAGAGAGGATATGTCGGGCTCGGCAACAATACATTATCGCCAGGATTGACGAGCGCCGTCAATGCCAAATCGATACATTCACTCGCGCCATTGCCCGTAAAACTCCCCACAATCGACCTGATATGTTGGCGCCCAACAGCATCGGCCTCGATTGCCGAAAGCGCCTCGGGCAATCCCTCCGACGGTGCATAACCACAATGGCGCGTCTCCAATGCATGGTGAACCGCCTCTTTCGCCTCGTCGACTAAATCAAAATCATATACATTCGGGTCGCCAATATTCAAATATAATATACGACGCCCCTCGCGCGCCAATCGATTGGCCAACACCGTCACCTCGCGGATGGCATAGCGCACGTTTTGCGTCGCCAACGACGGCTCTATCTTATACGATCCTTGCGATGAAATTTCATGTCGAGTCATACCCATATTATCCTCAATCAATATATCAAATTGCGGCCTGTTCGTCGCCTATTTCGCCAAAGGGCTCAATACGGCGCCGGCTACGCCTATTTCGCCCAAGGGCTCAATACGGCTCCGCTTTGCGGCCTGTTCGTCGCCTATTTCGCCAAAGGGCTCAATACGGCGCCGGCTACGCCTATTTCGCCAAAGGGCTCAATACGGCTCCGCATCTGCGCTATTGCCCATGGCAATACGCGCAGATTTTTTTAGCTACTAGCGCAATTCGAGTATGTCTTTCAACATCGATCTGACGCGATCGACGTCTCGATGTCGTATCATGAAGTAATATTCACCCATGGCATCTGAAAACGCTCCCGGCACCGGAGCATGTTCGATAATATCATTGCCATACATTTGTATGATTTCTTCGTTTGAATATTTGAAGACTTCATTTGAACGGCGGCCCGCAAAACCTACACTATAGAGCAATCGATTGTCGCGGTATGGATACTCATCGTGGAACGATGCCGCCCACATTTCATATAAATCGATATCGGCAGAGTAATTCATCATATCGATCGTATATAGCCCTGGCGGGCGAACGTTGATTTCGAGGAAGCAATATTCGTGCTCCGACACGCGGAACCATTCGATATGGAAAAATCTCTCGCGGACACCAAACGCTTCGATACAACGATGACCAAGTTCAATCAATACTGGATCGATATCTGTAACATTATAATAATATATCGAACGCCCTGCGTTCACGCACTCCATCACGCCAGAATTATATTCATGCGATGTTTGAAATTCGACGTGACCATGGCGATCGACAAATCCATCGAATGTTACAATCGATCCACGAATATATTCTTCGCATATATAACGACCATGAATTTTATGATATGTCGATTCGATTTCATCTTCGTGCGATATACAATACGTCGCAGCCGCCCCAACGCCGACGACGGGTTTCACGACGACGGGCAAACCAACTTCGCCAATGAATTGACGCAGTTGTTCGAGCGATTCGACCTCGACGCCACGAGCCACGGGCAAACCCGCCGACTGTGCTACGCGTTTCATTCCAACCTTGCTACGATTGATATCGGTCTGCGCCGGCTTCTGACCTGTGATATTAAAATCTTCGCGCAACTGCGATTCTATGCCAAGCCAAAATTCATTCTGCGAATCGATGCGATCGATCTTGCCATATTTCGACGTCAAATAACCTACCGTGCGAAGCATCGTATCGTATTGCGTCATATCGGCAATATAGACGTATTCATCGAGCACACTGCGCAATTCATCGCTAATCGATGCACTATCGCCTATGCCTATGGCTACATCGCCGTGGCGCTTCACAGCGCGCGCATAATTGATCTGATTTGGGGGATAGTGCGGTGAGAGGATGATGACATTCATCGGAACAACCTTTTTTAGAACGACGCCCTTTTGCAGGGCATTAAAACACAAACGCCAAAGACGCATCGCGGTCTTTGGCGATAAAACGCCTACATCATACCATCTCGAACCCATTGCTTCAAATGATTAAACAATAATCCGCACACCGTGCGATGCAATTGCTGAAGCGAGCGCGGTAGCAAAAAAAAAGCCGCCCAAGCGGGCGGCTATTAACAATCGTGCACTGTGCGATGAATTGCTGAAGCGAGCGCGGTTGCAAAAAAAAGCCGCCCAAGCGGGCGGCTTCTAGGCAATGGTGTATTGCCGATTAACCTTCGGTCTTTTGCCAGAGGACGTACGAAATCGCGATCTTATCGGTCGATTCGCCATTGGAGTACGAGAACGTAATCGTATTTTGCGAAGCGTCGTACGACCAGTCTTTACCGCGCGTCAACTCGGTAGCCGTATCGCTACCTTGCTTGACGATGGCGACGCGAATCGTCGATGCAACGGGGTAACCTTCCAAACCGTGACGCGACAAGCGCCCGAGAACGTCTTGGAAGATGGAGTCGACCGTATCGCTGTAGTTCTTGCTACAAATACTCGCATAACCACCGCCCTTGCCATCGTTTGAACCATCGGGCGTGAGTTTGCTCAAGTACTTGGCCATCATGATATAGCCTAGACCGTAGTCTGCACCATCGACCGAGTCCGTATTGGTGGAATCGAGCTGTTGGCAGAAACCACCGTTTTCCTCTCCGATATCGCCGACGAGTGCAAAGCCCGCGACGCCACCTTGCCCTGCATACTTGTGATACTCTTTGATGTAATACATCAACATGTCGTAGAACGCAGGATTCTTTTCGTGGATATCGGCGAGCGTCGAATCTTCGGTGATGATATACTTCCCATCCGCGTCTTTGAATGAATTCTTCATCGACGGATTGCACTTGTTCGCGTCGTTACCCGCGTATGAGCCCGTATACATCGAATACACGAGTTTCGACAAATCGGGATTGTCGAATTTAAACGTCTCTTCGGTAATGGTCTCGTCGGCAAAACCATTGTTCACGAGTTTATATCCCGTCAAACAACCTCTGAGGTTGTCCCCAGTCGAAATTAAATCACCCTTAACAGGTTCTTTGAATTGACGCGATTCTTCGTCCGAAACCCAGATGATATAGTGCAACGCGTCGTCGCGAAGCATTTGACCAGCAAGGGCTTGCTGGCAAGCGGGCTTTGCAAATTCCTCGGCAGACTTACAAATCGTTGAACCAGTCGTACTGCGTTCGAAGATGCTATTCGACTTTCTGCGTTGCTCTTTTCGCTTCGCATTTTCGTTATCGATGGCCTTTTTGAGCGCATCCTCACCACCTTCAGCATCCGTATCGATCTCGGGGAAATCGACTGCATTTGCGACCTTTTCGTATTCTTCGTATGGCTTTGAGACGTCGAGCGACAAGCGATCGAGGACGAGCAGACCGCTCTTAAGGCCGTCTTCGTGCCCTAGACCACACAAGTTCTTCCCGTTTTTGCAGGTACCACCAGCAACGGCCTTGACCAAGCAAGCAAAGTGGCGATCGCCACACGTTGCCATCGTCAGAGGTCTCTGCGCTTGTGTTGGCGTCATCATCGGAGTCTTGCCATCGAAAGGTCTTCGCAAACCAGAATACGTATAATATGCGCTAGTATTGACGAGATCATCGGGATATGCCCCACCATCATTGGCAGTGAACGGATTGATATGCCAATTGCCATTGCCCAAGCCTTTGTTCTTCTCGTAAATCCATTCGTCGAGGACATAGGAGTCGGTGCCTGCGACGCCGATGCGATAGTCGATCTTCGATCTCTGCAACTTCGACATGAACGTTGCGGCCGTTTCGGCTAAGTTGACCAATTCGTCTTCCATCGACCCAGAGTTATCGACGACCCAAATGAAGTCGACTTTCGACGAAGAATCGCCGAAGTCAGCCTGTTGGCATTTGATCGTATTCAAGACGTTGTAACCACGCGTCGCCGAGTCCAAGCCAATCGGCGCCACGTGCGTACCCGTCATGATGTCGGTCATGCGTGCATTCACCACGTTGTCGTTCGCTTTTTCGGAGCAAGCCACGGCAACGCTATAGACGGTAATCGATTTACCGTTCTCTTGATACGTCGAGCGTGCCATATAGACCGTCGCACTTGATACATCACCTCCCTCGGCATCGCACGTCGTGACATCGGCCGAGGCAGTAATTGTCGCGTCGGTCAAATTGAGCGCATTGGCGATGGCATCGCGGAGCTTTTGAATCGATGTCCCTGCTTGAAGCGAAACGCGATAGATGTAACGCGATACTTCGTGGTCGGGAACGACTTGGAGTCGCGCTGCATCGTATCCCTTGAGATATCCCGTTTCTTTCCACGATGTTAGCGGTACTGCACTCGTAAAGTTCGACGCTTCGACGAACGATACGATGGCCTGGCTTTCGTATTCTCCGGCACTTTTGAAAAGCGTCTTGGCCGTGAAAGAATTGCCGCCCGTGCTACCGAAAACCATCGCGATGCCACCCTTATCGTCGTAGCGAACGATGTCATCTGTCGCTTCGGTCTTGACCATGTCGGCACCGCCTATGCCCTTGGGAACGGCGATGTTAAACGTCTTCATCGTCTCGGTCGTTACCGTTCCTTGAGCATCCATCGAACAAACCGATTTGATAAGGCCGACGCCTTCGGTCGTCGGTTTGCTGTTGGAATCGTTCGGATCGGTCTCGCCTAGCCACGGTTCAAAGATACCATTGCCGTTCAAGTCTTCGAGGTTATCGGGAATCGTATCGCCGTCGGTGTCGGCATTACAGGGATCGAGAATCGTCGAGTTCAATTCGATGTGGTTGAGGATGCCGTCGCCGTCGAAATCGCCATACGGATCGAGTTTGTCTTTCTCACACGTTTGAGAATTTGCGCAACGCGCGTGCGACGCGCAAACCGCCCATTGGCAACTGTTTGCCGTTTTGCCGCATTCATACGTGCACGTTCCGACGTCTTTGCACGTCTTATCTTTGTGGCATGTTGCGACGTCGTTGCAACGCGCTTCGTCACTGCATCCACCGATCTCGTCGCACGTTTGCGTGCACACGCCATCTTGACAATGACCTTCGACGCACTTGGCAACATCGCCACACTCTACGGCACCGGGCTTGCCACTGCCGCCACTGCTCGAGCTGCTGTCGTCACAGCCAGCCAGCCCTACACCAGCCACGACGAGCGCAGCCAACGAAAACATCAACTTACGGTTATTCATTCCTACCTCCAATCTGTGCATCATACGATACGCCCTATACAGACGTCTCACTCGAAAACTATTCCAAGCTAAGCGCCTTATAACCTTTTTAAGCCATGTATTCAACACGCAACGGCGCTATTTTTCACACCTTAACGCGTGCTTGAGCCCTCTTTTAAGGCACGATGCGGCGCTAAAAAAGCCGTGCGTATGCGCCGAGTCGAAGGCGACGGCGCATAGCACGGCAAGCCCGGCGTATTGCGCTAGCAATAGCCGGGCAACGAAGCCGTATTGAGCCCAAGGGGCGAAATAGGCGTAGGCGGCGCCGTATTGGCGAATGCCAATAGGCGACGAAAACAAAAAATCAAAAATATTGAAAACGATTAATCGACGTCTTTTCGATGAAGCGAAAACGTCACTTCGTGATGCTCGATCTTCACATCCGATCGCGTGTTTGTGCTATCGCGCCCGATAGTTCCATCGGCCGAGATGAGTTTGCCGCGTTCGATGACGATGTCGATGGTGCCTTTATCGTTGGCGCCACCGGCCACGAAGCCGACGGTGACGTTGAGTTCGGCACGCTGTTTGGTGCTATCCCAATGTTTGACGCCGACGGCACAAGACCGGCGATAGGGGGCGTTTTCGATGAGGTCGGCTTTGTCGACAAACGTCCATTTGGCGTCGGGGGTAATGTAGGGGCTCAGCGGCACCCATGCAAAGTGCAAGACGTCGACGATGGAATAGAGGGCGCGCGCGACTTGCGGATTGATGTTGGCATCGGGAACGACGCTCGACAAGCCCGATTGCGGCAAAAAGCGAGCGTAGAGCGAAACGCCGGCGAGCATGCCTCCGGTGCTGGCGAGTTCGACGTGATTGCCGTTGTTGTAGACTTCGGCGAAGACATCGGCCAGTTGAATCGTCACGCCGGAGTCGACAGATCGCAGTGGTTTGTCGACGATGACGTCGGCTTTGATTTCGACGCTCGTCGTGTGCTGGAATTGCGACTTGTGTTCCATCCACAAGTGATACGTCTCGGGCGATTCGATCGGCGCATAACTCAGCGCGTCGCCCGTTTGCGGCCCATCGACGACGTCTTCGGTCATCACACGGTAGACTGCCGTATTGCTTTGTTGTTTTTCGTGCGAGAGCGGCGGATGCGTGACGACGAGAGCCATCACGCCTACGAAGAGCACGGCGACGATTGTCAATATGATTGCCGATCGGCGGCGATTTTCGGGCGTCGCATCGAGGGCGTCGAGACGCGCCTCTTCGCGATCGATTTCGGCCGCGCTCGGTGCCTCCGACACGGGCGAATCGTCGTGTTCGGGCGCAGGTTCGGGGATTGAATTCGTTTGTTCGGTCATTATCGTGATATGCGAAACGGCGCAACGGCGTTTGTGCCGCGCGCCTCGGGGAACAACCACCTAGCTGTGCGTGGCGTTACGATGGATTGTCTGCTGATTCCGATTTGTCGGATTTATCCGATTTATCGGGGTCTCCGACCTTCTCGACGACGGGTGCTGCGACGGTCGAAAACCCGTGCGTCGCCTCGTGTTCGCCCGCCGTGCGCTCGTAGACTTCGATGCGAGCTTTGGCCGTCGCCAATTGGGATTCGAAGGCAAAACGCTGCTCGACGTCTTCGTTCGACAAATTCTTGAGTTTGTCTTCGGCTTCGTCGATGAGTGCTTTTTCGGCAATCGGATCGATTTCCATGTTGCCGCGAGCAGAATCGACGAGCAATGTCACGACGTCGTTCGAGACTTCGACGATCCCATCGGCACAGGCGAAGACTTCCTTTTTCCCATTGCGCGTCACCGTCAACTCGCCGGGCATAATCGTCGAAAACAGTGCGACGTGACCGGGCAAGATTTCCATCATCCCGTTCGTTCCCGGCAACGATATGCAATCGACGGGGCGCGAATAGACGACGCGTGCCGGTGTGATGATTCTGACTTCGATTTGTTCCGCCATGAGTTACACACCTTTGCGGAGCAACTCCGCCTTCTCGACGGCTTCGTCGATGTTGCCGACCATGTGGAAGGCCGCCTCGGGAAGATCGTCGTATTTGCCCGAAAGCAATTCTTTGAAACTGCGAATCGTATCTTTGAGCTCGACGTATTTGCCCTTCATACCCGTAAATGCCTCGCCCATGAAGAAGGGTTGCGACAAGAAGTAACGGATCTTACGGGCGCGATTGACCGTGAGGCGGTCTTCTTCCGAGAGCTCATCCATACCGAGAATGGCGATGATATCTTGGAGTTCCGAATAGCGTTGCAACGTCGACTGAACGCCGCGAGCGACGTTGTAATGATCTTCGCCCACGATATGCGGATCGAGTAGCGAGCTCGTCGAGGCGAGCGGATCGACGGCCGGGTAAATACCGGCGCTGGCGAGTTGACGCGACAAAACCGTCGTGGCATCGAGGTGGGCAAACGTCGTCGCAGGCGCGGGGTCGGTCAAGTCGTCGGCGGGAACGTAAATCGCCTGAACCGACGTAATCGATCCGTTCTTCGTCGACGTAATGCGCTCTTGAAGCTCGCCCATTTCGGTCGCTAGCGTCGGCTGATAACCGACCGCGCTCGGAATACGACCCAAAAGGGCCGAAACCTCCGACCCGGCTTGCGTGAAACGGAAGATATTGTCGATGAAGAGCAAAACGTCTTGATGCAATTCTTCGCGGAAGTATTCTGCGACCGTCAGGCCCGAAAGCGCCACGCGAGCACGTGCCCCAGGCGGTTCGTTCATCTGGCCGTAGACGAGCGATACTTTCGATTTATCGCGATCTTCGCCCAATTTGATGACGCCCGATTCGACCATTTCCCAATACAAGTCGTTGCCTTCACGCGTGCGCTCGCCAACGCCCGTAAAGACCGAATAACCGCCGTGCTTGAGGGCGACGTTGTTGATGAGCTCCATGAGGAAGACCGTTTTGCCGACGCCTGCACCGCCAAACAAGCCGATTTTACCACCCTTTTGATACGGCGCGAGCAAGTCGACGACTTTAATCCCCGTTTCGAAGTTTTCGACCGATACGGCCTGCTCTTCGAACGATGGAACGGGGCGATGGATTTCCCATCGCTCTTTGGCTTCGATGACGCCTTGTTCGTCGACCGGTTCGCCGATGACGTTCATAATGCGACCGAGCACTTCTTTGCCAACGGGAACCGAAATGCCGCGACCCGTATTTTCGACCGCCATGCCGCGAACGAGACCGTCGGTCGAGTCCATGGCAATCGTGCGAACGACGTGCTCGCCGATGTGCTGTGCGACTTCGAGCACCAAATTACCTGCCTTATCGCTGATCGACGGATTCGATACGCGAAGCGCCGTATAAATCTCCGGCAATTCGCCTTCGAACGATACGTCGACGACAGGACCAATTACCTGAAGAACCTTACCATGACTTATATGTGTCTCTGGGCTCATTTGAACTCCCTGCTCGTATTGAAATGAATATGAACTCAATAATGATGATAACTTTCTATAAACTGCTGGCAATGCTCGAATTCGATATATCACCAGCAGCTTATTGATGAATATATATATATCGCCGTTTATAATGCTTCTGCACCGCTGACGACTTCGATGAGCTCGGTCGTAATCGCCGATTGGCGAGCACGGTTGAATTGCAACGTCAGGCGATTGATCATTTCGACCGCATTCTTCGAGGCGTTATCCATCGCCGTCATGCGCGCGCCGTTCTCGCTCGCGCATCCTTCCAACAAACTCCGCTGAATGTGAACCATGACGGCGCGCGGCAAGAGCGCATCGAGGATCTCCGTCTGCGACGGTTCGTAGATAAACGGCGTCTCTTCGATCGTCTTTTGCTCCTCGGTACCGAGGCAGGCATTGCCGTCGGCGTCGACGTTCGTCAAAATCGACTGCATCGGCAAAACGGCATCGAGCACGACGCTTTGCTGGATCGCACTTTTAAACACCGTATACAAGATAAACACTTCGTCGATCTCGCCTTGCTCGAACGATTCGCACAGCGATTTCGAGAGCTCGAGAGCAACCTCTGAAACGGGCCGTTCCCAGCCATCGGCGACGAGCGTGCGATCGATCCCTTCGATATGGCGCGTCGCTTCGTATGCCTTGCGACCGACGAAATAGAGCTTGATCGTTTCGAATTCGCCCCGGCGTTCCTCGACGAATTTGCGAGCACTCTTGACGATGTTGTGATTATAGGCACCGCAAAGACCCTTATCGCCCGAGACGACGATGAGCGCCACTTTCTTCGTCGATTCCGGACGACGCAAAAGCGGATGTTGCGTCTCATCCGATTTCAAGATGATGTGCTCTATCGTATTGACGAGTGCATTCACATACGGACGCGTCGCCACTACGGCCGTTTGCGACTTGCGTAGCTTCGAAACCGCGACCATCTTCATGGCCTTCGTTATCTTGCCCGTATTCTGAACACTCGCTATATGTTTACGGATCTGCTTGAGATTCGCCATCGTATCGATTTCCTTCTGATTGCGTCGCCAAGCGCGGGCGCAATGCCCGGGCAAACGACGTCAAAGACTTCGGAGCGATTTTGCTCCAACGCCGCTGGCGCGGCGCCATTTCGTCGATCCTATGCCTTGGCATTCGGATCGAATGAGCTCTGGAATGCGCCCAACACCTTGTCTAAACGCGCCTTGATATCATCGTCGAGTTTCTTCTTCGATCGAATATCGGCCAAAATATCGCTGTGATTCGTCTCGACATAGCGCAACATTTCGGATTCGTAGCGACGAACGACGTTGAGCGGATAATCTTTGAGCCAGTTATTCGTCGCCGCATAAATCGACACGATCTGCTTCTCGACGGGCATCGGCACGTATTGACCTTGTTTGAGGACTTCGGTCAAACGGCTACCACGAGCGAGCATGGCTTGCGTGACCGAATCGAGGTCGGAACCGAACTGCGCAAAGCTCTCGAGTTCGCGATATTGCGACAAGTCCAAGCGAAGTGTACCGGCGACTTGTTTCATCGCCTTGATCTGGGCTGCACCACCGACGCGGCTAACCGAAATACCGACGTTGATAGCCGGACGTGTACCGGCGTTGAACAAGTCCGTATCGAGGAATATCTGGCCGTCGGTAATCGAAATCACGTTCGTCGGAATATAGGCCGAGACGTCGCCCGCCTGCGTTTCGATAATCGGCAACGCCGTCAACGAACCGCCCGTCTTCGGATGACGAATGACTTTGTAGTTCGTCCCGCGAGCCTTGGCCTCGGCTTCGGCTTGCTTTTTGCCGCGCGGACCCGGATAAACGACGCCATCGACGCCTTCGCATGTCGTTTCGGGCGCCGATTCGTCGACGATAATCCAGTCTTCGCGCATCTTCGCCGCGCGTTCCAACAAACGACTATGGAGATAGAACACGTCGCCAGGATACGCCTCGCGCCCAGGCGGACGACGCAACAACAACGCCAGCTGCCGATACGCCACGGCTTGCTTCGACAAATCGTCGTAAATCACTAATACGTGCTTGCCGTTGTCGCGGAAATACTCGCCCATCGTGCAACCGACGTAAGGCACCAAATATTGCAACGGTGCCGATTCGCTCGCCGTTGCACTCACGACGATCGTGTATTTCATCGCATCGTGCTTGCGCAACGTCTCGACGACTTGCGCAACCGTCGACTGTTTCTGACCTATCGCGACGTAGATACAATACACATCGGTATCTTTTTGATTGATAATCGCATCGATGGCAACGGCCGTTTTCCCCGTTTTGCGGTCGCCGATGATGAGCTCGCGTTGACCGCGACCAATCGGAACGAGGGCATCGAGCGCTTTGAGACCCGTCTGAAGCGGTTCATAAACGGATTGACGCGAAATAATCCCAGGCGCCTTGATATCGACCGGGCGCGTCTCCGCGCTCGCTATCGGACCCATGCCGTCGATCGGCTGACCCAACGCATTGACGACGCGCCCCACGAGTGCCTCGCCAACCGGTACCGACGCAATGCGACCCGTGCGGCGTACCACATCGCCCTCGCATACCAAATGCGCATCGCCCAACAACGCACAACCGACGTTGTCTTCTTCGAGGTTGAGCACCAATCCATACACGTCGTTGGGGAACGCCAACAACTCACCTTCCATGGCATTTTCCAAGCCATAAACGCGAGCCGTACCGTCGCTACTCGTGATAACCGTCCCCGATTCCGTCACTTCGATTTCGCGATCGAAATCCTCAACCTGCTTGCGGATTATCTGACTGATTTCTTCTATATTGATAGCCATCCGTCCTTCCCTTGGTAGATGAACCGGGATCTATACTGACGAGCAAATACGACATCTGCCCAATCCTGCACTCTCCCGTCGATAAAAAAATCTATGCCATGCCCATACGGCGCAATAAACCTAACTCTACGCTTGCGCCGATGAGTTCAGTATCGCCTCGCGCATCTTCTCGAGCTCGCGGCGTACCGTGCTATCGTATACTTTACCGTCTAATTCGACGCGCATACCACCCAACAACGACGGGTCGATCCGCTCGCTGAGCAAAACTTCGCAACCCATCACTTGGCAAACTTTCGTCGTCAAACGCGTCTTCTGCGACGCCGTCAACGCCTGCGCCACATAGACAAAACCGCGCAAACGACCCTCGGCCGCATCCCGCAACGACGTCATCGACGCCACGATATGCGCAAAATGACTCGCTCGACCGCGCTCGACGACTAATCGAATAAAATTCGAAAAAACTCGATCATAGTTGCATTTTTCTAAAATCGCATCGACGATTTTCCGCCGCTGACACCGCTCGATATTCGGATGCGAAAGCGCCGTATACAAATCTTTCGATTTCTCCAATATGCCCAAGAAATCTTCGGCATTGCGCTGGAACACCGCCAATTTGCCCGTGTCCTTGCCGATGCCAAATATCGCCTCTGCATAACGATGTGCTGTGACGTCTGAATTCACGGTTTCCTCCACTACAGCTCAAACGACGCAATACTGCGCTCGATCAGCTTATCGCGCAACGACGCATCTTGTGCCAAACGCGCCTCGATTTCCTTCCGAGCTCGCTCGATCGATGCATCGACGACTTCGCGCTCAAACCGACGACGTGCCGTCGCCGACTGCAATTCAAACGACGTCTCGGCATCGCGCTTCAAACGCTCGCCTTGCGACACGGCATCCTCTTCGATCCGCTTGCACTCCTGTGCCGTCGCCGTCTCATACGACTGGCGCATCTTGCGCTTCTCATCGCCCAGCTCGCTGAGCATCTGCTCCGCTTTCTCGGCTCGCTCGCTCGCTTGGGCCTTGATTCTACCGCATTCTTCGATATCGCGTTCGATCCGGGATTTCCGCGCCTCTAAGTATTTCGATACCGCCGGCGCACCAAACCACCACAACAACGTAAACACGATGAGCGAGTTGCCTAGCTGTGGCGCAAACGTCTTCAAAAAGTACGAAGCCGCCTCCCCGCACTCTCCGTCGCATATCGCGCCAGCTTCGTTCATATAATGCACGCCAAAAGCCAACGCCATCGCGACGCACAACGTGACCAATATGACTTTTCTTTTGTCCATGATCGACTATACCAATATCTTCTTGACTATCTGGTCAGAAATCGACGCAATTTCGCCATCCATCTGACGGCGCGACGTCGCCAACTGCGCATCCAAATCCGACAACCGCGCCTGCGATTCCGTCATCACGTTCTGGCGCACCAACTCCAGCTTCTCCGTCGCCTTCGCCGTCGCTTCTTCGACCGCCGATTTGCGCTTCGATTCCAGCTCCGCATACACCGATTGGCGCGTGCTCTCATACTCCGCCACCACCGCATCGGCCTTCGCCACCAACGCATTCGCCTCTTCGCGCGCGCCCGTCGTCAGCGCCTCACGCGCATCGTATGCCGCAAAATACGGACGAAGTACAAACGCCCTCAAAAACAGCAACAGCAACACGAAAATCCCCGTCTGGATGAACAACGTCACATCCAAATCCAACGACGGGCTTTCAAATGCCAAGTATTGCAGAAACATCTTTTCTCCTCATCCCCCGCAAAACCCCAAAATCGGCGTCCCACTTATCACAGTTACATATCGATTGTCAAAGATACATCGACGCCGCGCGAGTCTTCACACTCGCTTACTCTAACACTCCAACTCTTTTTTTATTCCATTTTTTGTCGCCCTATTTCGCTCTCGCTCAATACGGGCTCTGGCTACGGCTATTTCGCTCTCGCTCAATACGCCTACGCTTCCGCGCTTTTGCCTGCGGCTATACGCGCTTTTATCGCCCTATTTCGCCAGCTGGGCTCAATACGGGCTTCTGTCGCCCTATTGCCTGCGGCAATACGCGCTCTTTATCGCCCTATTGCCTGCGGCAATACGGGCTCTGGCTACGGCTATTTCGCTCTCGCTCAATACGCCTACGCTTTTTTGGGGCATTGCGCATCTGCATCCAATCGACAAAGTATCGATTCCCCATGCCTAATCGATGCCATGGCGAACTTTCTCGGCGATACGATGCGATAGCCGCGTGTAGCGCGTCGCCGGGCGGTCATTCGCTATCGCATTCTTGAGCGTATACGAATCCGTGATGAACACCGCAAGCCGCCGAGCGCGCGTCAATGCCGTATAGAGCAAGTTGCGCTGAAGCATAAAGCTCTGACTACGCAAAAACGTACATATCACCGCCGGGTACTCGCTACCCTGCGATTTATGCACCGTGCAAGCATAAGCCAAGACGAGGTTTTCGAGCGCCTTTTTCTTGTATTCGACGAGTCGACCATCGAAATTGACGAGTATCTTCACATTCGTCGCCTGCTCGATTATCCCGACGTCGCCATTAAAGACGTCTAAATCGTAGTCATTGCGTATCTGCATCACGCGATCGCCTATTCTAAACCCCTGCAAACAGCCTTCTATCGGCGCCCCACCGCCATTGAGCCTATGCTGAAGGATCTGATTGACGTGCTCCACGCCACCCACATTCTGACGCATCGGGCAGAGGACTTGGATATCGGTCATCGCATTGAGACCAAATCGGTTCGGCAGCTTATCGCACACCAGTTGTTCGATCAGCTGTTCGGCGTGCTCCGGCGTATTCGCATTGAACATGAAAAAATCGCATTTCAAATCCATCATCTCTTCGCGCGTCGGGATTATCGGATACTCGCCATCGTTGATGCGGTGCGCATTTTGCACGATACGGCTCATTTCGGCCTGGCGAAACACCGTCTTTAACCTCACGACGGGAATGACATTCGACTGAATCATGTCTTTGAGGACTGTCCCCGATCCGACGCTCGGCAATTGGTCGATATCGCCCACGAATACCGCGCGAGCATCGTCGGGCATCGCAACGAGAAGCGATCGCATGAGCGATAAATCGATCATCGATGCCTCGTCGATGATGTAAATACCCGCCGATAGCGGGTTTTCCTTGTTGCGAGCAAACGACCCGCGAGCATCTTCCCCCTGAAACTGATACTCCAGCAAGCGATGTATCGTTTTGGCATCTTGCCCCGTCGTCTCCGAAAGCCGTTTCGCCGCTCGCCCCGTCGGCGCGGCTAAAAACACGGGGATATCTTGAGACTCTGCCGCCGAAACGATGACTTTGACCAGCGTCGTCTTCCCCGTTCCTGGCCCACCCGTAATGACGAGAAACTTCCGCGTCAAACTCGTCATCACGGCGTCGCGCTGTTGATCGGCCAATACGATCCCAAGCGATGTCTCGATGCGGCGAATCTCTGCCTCGTCGCGCCTCCGGTCGACGTCTTCGATCCGACTCGTCACCATACGCGCGATTTCTCGCGCCACGCCGTGCTCTAAATTCCACATATACGAACGATAGACGAGCGTTTCGCCATTGTCGTCTTTATCGAGACGAATATTGCGCCGATCGATGAGCGGCGCCATGTGGGGCTCGACCGACTCGGGCGCGATTTGCAAAAGCGATGCGGCATGATCGACCAAAACGGGCAACGGCAAATAACAATGACCTTCGCAATTCTCCGCCTCGTAGAGCGCATAATCGATTCCCGCCTCGATGCGCATCGGTGAATCGGGCGCTATCCCCATTTGGCTCGCTATCTGATCGGCTCGCTTAAAACCAATCCCGTTGATTTCTCGAGCGAGTAAATACGGTTGTTGCTTGAGTATGGCAATGATCTTTTTGCCATATATCCCGATGAGACGTGCCGATAAATCGTACGAAAGCCCGTGACCTTGCAAATACACGAATATCTGACGCGTCTGTTGCTGTTCGGCCCATTCCTTGCGTATCGATTCGAGTTTTCCTTGGCTTATCCCCTTGACCTCGCGCAATCTATCCGGATCGTTATCGAGGATGTCGATCGTGTTCTCGCCAAAGTGATCGATGATGCGCTCGGCCATGCGAAGACCGATTCCCGTCAATTGCGACGATAAAAAACGCGCCAATCCCACCGACGATGTCGGCAAGACGATTTCACACGACGAAACGCGCAACTGCGTCCCGTATTTCGACGCCATCCAAACGCCCTTGACTCGAACTTCGTCGTCGACCTTAAACGACGCTAGCGACCCGACCATCGTAAACGACATGCGCTTGCGCGTCACCGCATCGACGACGGCATACGTCTTATCGGGGCTCACAAATCGGATTCGCGTAATACGCGCCGTCGTTTGTGCCGATTCCCCTACTACTTTTTCAAACGGTGCTATGATTCCAGCCATTGCCTTCGTCTTCGTGTGAACGATCAAAAATGGCGCGCGTATTGAGCCACCCGGCCAATAGCGCGCCCGCGGCGGCGTATGTCGCCCAAAGGGCACATGCGCCATAGCCAAAAGCCCGTATCGCCGCTATGGCGATGCGGGCGACAGCGCGGCGTATGCGCGCAACGAACGTGAGCACATAGACGCGCCGCCGGCGTACTGCCTACGGCAGTAGACGGCGCAAACGCTAAAAAATTCGACAATTCGGTCGAATCGCAAAATATTATGCGACGAAATTAGTAAATTTCGAGACCCTGTTTTGCCTTCGCGTCGCTCTTGCGGTCTTTGGCAGTTTTCTTCGCCTTGGCTTTCTTCTTCTTCTCGATCTCTTTTTCGGTCGTTTTGCCGTTGATCACGTCGATATCTTCTTGCGAAAGCCCGGCGAGTAGGTCGACTTTCGTCTTTTTGCCGAGTAGGTCGTCGATGCTGCTGCCTTCTTCGGGGCCGCTGTCGGCGGTGAGTGCGTCGATGGCCGAGCTCACTTCGGGGCCCGAGTTGAGCGACCGATAATACGCTTTGTGGTCTTTTTGGAGCTTCGACTCGACCGAATCGTCGGTAAACACCATCAGGAACGTGCTGTATGACGCGTGTTTGTTTTTGACCGTCAGTTTGACGTCCGTCTTGTCGGTCCAAACCGATTCGAGGAAGTTGCCGTCGTCGTCCCACACTTCGTTCTTGGCCGGGCCGTACTTTTGGGCCGTCGTCGCGCAGAACGTATCGAAGGCGATGGCGCCGATGTAGTTCGAATCGTAGACGACCGCCATCTTGTACAATTTGTCGTCTTTGAAGAAATAATATTTCGTGGCGATGTCGTCGTTTTGAATGATCAACGACTCATTGGCGTCGGGCATGAATTCTTCGCCGACGATCGACACCCCAAGACCAGCCGAATTTTCGCGCGTCAAGACGATGTACGATTTCTGCATGTTTTCGACGCGTTGCGTATGCGCTTTGCGCGTGTTGTCGACAAACGACAAATCGCTGTTGCCGTCGGTCTTTGCGCGGAAATCATCCATGATGATGTCGGAGATGACCCGCTTGGCTTCTTCCGACGACATGCCCCACGAAAGGCGACCGAGGCTCTGTTTGAGCGTGACTTTGTCGGATTTTTTTGCCTTTGCGCCTGCCGCAGGCTTGGCTTGCGCCTCGTGGCTCGTCGCCAACATCGTTCCACTTGCGGCAACCAGCAATCCGAGCGCCAAAGATAACCATATACGTGTTTTCATCGCTTTCCTCCAATCGAAGACAAAAGGCTGTCTGAGCCCCAAACTCAACTTTATCGCATTTTTTCGGGCCCGTGGCAAATCAATCATCGACGCCAACGCCGAAACACTCATTCGCGCAACGACGACAGCAATTCCTGCGCATACGACGCATTGCCCCGACGACTACGGCTAAACGATTCCAAAAGCTCGCGACCTGCCGCCGATCCCAATTGTGCCGCCGTCGCCGCCGCTATCGTCCGTACCGTAGGCTCGCCAAAGATGCCACGCGATACGCGTAAAAGCGCTTCAATGGCCGCGATGCGCGTCGCATTCCCTTCGCCTGCATCATCCATGCCATAATATTCCGCCTTCGACCCATACTTCATCACCGCATCGATCGCCGGGTACGAAAACCGCGCATCTTCGATGTCGCCGATGATCCGCCTCACCGCCGCCGCTCGCTCCGATGCCGAACAAAGCCGCAACAATGCCAAACGTATGTGAAACCCCTCTGTATCGCTCGCTCGGCTCAACTGCGATTCGAGCCTCGCCAATAATCCCTCGTCGGCTGGCGCTCCCGATTGCAAAACGCGCCGCTCAATCGCTTGTACCGCGACGATGCGAAAATCTTCGTCTTCGTCGCCCAACCACTGCTCTACACGCGCCCAATAGGCTTCACTCGATTCTTCGGCATATTCGGCGAGGCAAAATGCCCGGTATCGAATCTCAGCATCGGCATCGTCGAAACAACGTCCGACAAACGACTTCACCTCGGGCGTCAAATACGACGCCACCGACGCCAACCAAATCAACAAGCTCTCCTTCGCATAAGTCGATATATCATTCGCATGTTTCGAAATATAATCGCATAATATTTCCGCTACGCCGCGATCGTTAGAATATTCCTCGCAACAAAACGATACAACGTCTTCTCTCACGTCGCGATAAGGCGACCCGATGAGTTCGAGTGCCACTTCGATCAGATCGCTCCGATCCATGTCGACCCACGTTTCGAGGGCGGCGCGCCTTTGCGCCGCCGACGACGAAGAGGCTCGCTCGATAACCCCTTGTATTTGGCGATTATTTTGTGTTTGGCAGTTATTTTGTATTGTCAACATATTCCACCGCCGTTCTGCTCACCCAACCTTGCGATCCATCTCCATAGCGAACTTGAACCCAGCCATCGCGCTCTTTGACGATTTCGACGCTATAACCCGGCTCCAATGCCATCGCCGAAACATTCGATGCGCCAGCGTTATCGGCCGTCTTGAGCCAAACCTCCGACATGACCACACCCTCGTGCGCCTGCGGCGATGTCCAATACCCTGCCATAAGCCATAACCAGGCTATCAACGGCACGATCCCGACAAAACTCAATACTTTCCGATACTTGGCATGCCACGGAATCATGAGCAAAACGCCGATCGCAAAGAACAATGCCGCCAATAACAATCGCTCCTCGGGCGTCATCACGCTATCGAAAAACAACGCCGACGATATCGCACGCCCTGAATGGCGCACTTTCTCGCCCTGTATCGATTCGATATACGACAAATTATATCGCGCCTGTTCGTTCGTCGGATTCCGCAATAGCGCACGCTTATAGTTCAATACGGCATGCCCCATGTCGACGGCGCCAAGCGCCGCATTTCCCGCATCGACGTAATATGCATAATCTTCGGGGTTTTGCTCCGATAATTGCATAAAATACGCTTGCGCTCGTTTGAACGAAGCTATCCGAGCCGCTCTATCGGTCGTCGCCAATGCCTTGTGATAGGCCTCAGCCGCCACTTCATACGTCACACCTTGGGCGCGTGCGTTTTGGGCGTCTTCATTGAGATCGCCAGCACTTGGCGTTCCTTCGTTTTGCGCCGTTCCCGGCTCGCTACCCACCACAGCGGGCGCTTGTGCCACCGCCTCGGGCACGCCTCCCAACCCAGCAAACGCGCACAATAGCAAAGCAAACATCCCCACGATCCATTTGGCATATTTCGGGTTCACGTGCTTGGGAATCGCCGCCCGCAGCGAATCGACCGTTTCTTTCGCCAATGGCCTGTCGCCGGCATCGGGCCGATATGCCTCGGCATCGATTTGTTCGCAAATCGGCGCAAATGCCTCGCGCGGCGATTCCGTCGATCGCAAAAACTGATTCAATGCATTCGATATCTTCGAAGCCGAAACGCGAGCATTATCCGTCGCCGCTTCGTCGATCGCCTTGGCCAATTGCCGCGCGGCTTCGCGCTGTTCGGAGTTTTCGGCACTCTTGCGACGCAAGCGGCGAACGCCGACCAAACCTCCCAATACGACGAAAGGAAATGCATATATCGCCGATAATATCGCAATAAAATTCGACTTCAATGTCGTTTGCAAGGCGATTGTTTCGCTAGGCGCCACCAATCCCAATTCGACGGCGCCGGCGGCGATATCGGGTTCGGACTGCGCCAATTTCGACTCGTTGCCATTGGCTTGGGCCTGCCGCGGTTCGGCGATTTTTGCCCCGACCACGTCGGCAGCACTCACTTTTTCGACCGCCGTCACGCTCAAAGCTATCGGCTGGCTCCGTACCGTCGTATATTCTTCGCTCACGGGGTTAAAATACGAAAACGCCAGCGGCGGTATCTCGGTCACCCGCTCCGATTTCACTCGAACCGGAACCGTAAACCGCTTGATATGGGTATTTTGCGCTCCCTCGATGTTCTCACCTATCGGAGCATCGTTCGAAACCCCAAACAATTGCTCCTTGAGCCCCGCATCGACGAGCGACGGCAATATCAACCCCTCGAGAGAACTCGGCGACGAAATATCGATCGTCAACATGATCGGATCCCCCGCCTTGACTATCGTCCGATCGGCGCGCACCGAAATCGCATAATCCGAACCCATCGCATTCGAAAACGTCGCCGGGCGACCGTTTTCGGGCAATGCCTTGACCTCTATCGTGCGCGCCTTGTCTTCGGCACGATACAATTTATACGTCGTGCGCCCAAATCCCCACGTATCGCGCGCCATACCCGCTTCGAGCTCTGCCAACACTTTCGACGGCTCGAGCGTCATCATTCCACTCTTGAGCGGCGTCAATTTCACCGATATCAAAAAACGCGTATATTCCAAACCCTGATACGTCACCGTGTCGCGCGTATACGGGAACGCAACCTGGCGACTGCCGACGTTGAGCGGTATCGCGCCAGCTTGCGTCGCCGTCATCGGCTCTTCGACGTCGAGTACTTCGGGCATCTGCAATATCGGCAAACTGAACACTTGCGACGATACGTCTTTGCGCAAATACCAACCAATCTGCGCCTCAAACGTCTCGCCTACCCACAACTTCCGATTCGGTAGCTCCAGCGATATCTTCATGTCGGGCGTCGTCTGTACCGTCTGCGCCGTAAACGTCACGCGCTGTTCCGAATCCGCCCGCTTCGCTCCCTGATGCGCCGTTATCACCGGGATACTATAAACGCCCTCGCGCTTCGGCGTTATCTGATAGCGATAGATAAACGTGACGTCTTTTTTCGACGTCCGACGACCATTGATAATCGTCGTCATCGACGAAATCTGCGGCGATACACCGAGCAACTGAACTTCGGCATCTTCGATCGCAAACGGCTCGACCTCCGGCTCGGGCGATTCGGCGAAATCCGTCGCCACAACCGATAGCTGAAACGGCATCCCCGCATATATCTCCGATGTTTGGGCTTGCAAACGAATACTCTGCGCATACGCCAACTCGGGCACGAGCATCGATACACCTATGCCTAACACCGCCGATACCGCGACGACGCGCAAAGCATTCACTCGACGACAAAGCGCATTATCTTTCATAATCTCATCCCTACCAATCATTCACCACGGGCATCCCAGACCCTTCATTGCGCGATTCTCGCGCCTTCCGACGTGCCTGATCTCGGCTCCGAATCTGCTCGATCTTCTTCTCAGCCTGCTCTTTCGACATCTTTTGTTGCGCCTTCTGCTGCTGCGCATTCTGTTGTTGCTCGTCGTTTTGTTGCTGTTGCTGGTCGTTTTGTTGCTGCTGTTGTTGCTGAGGCGGTTGCAACCATTCCAACGCCTTTTCGAGGTGCTCGGCTGCCTCTTTTTGTTGTGCCAATGCCTCGCTAAACAACCTGTCTTCGCTCTGCAAATCCGTCTGCGCCTGGCGCATGCTCGCCGCCGCCACCTCGATTTCACTCGCCGCTTGGCCATAGCGCTGCGCCATTTCTTGCGCCTGCTCGCCTCCCTGTTGCGCTTGTTCCGCCTGCGCGCGCATCTTTTCGCTCTGTTCCGTTATCGCTCGCGCCAGCTGCGTTGCCGTCAATTCGTGCACTCGCTGCCTATCGACGACGGCGGGCAATTTCATCGATTGCTCGTCGCCAGTGAGCGTCGATACGTCGGTCGTCGTATCCAATGTCGACATCTGCTGGCGCAATAGCTCTTCGACGTGCTCGGCTATCGTAAAGAACAACATCCTCAACTGCTCCAAATGCGATCCCGCCAACTCGTCGTCTTCGCTCAATTCCCCCCAAACGGCGTCTTCCGCCGTCGCGGGCACGATGCCGCCTGCTCCAGTCCCTTCCGTTGCAGTTCCTCCCACGCCCGTCGCTCCACTCTCCGTAGCATCATACGCATCGACGACCGCCGCCATCCGCTTCATCGCGGCTTGCGCCTCGGCGCGTAACGTCTCGGCGTGCTCGAAAAACTTCTGCGTCTCGGCAATTTGCTCGTCGATCTGCGCCTTCAACGCATCGCCTTGACCCTGCGCCGACGCTTGGCCTTGCGCACTCTGCGCTGCTTTGTTCACTTCGGCTATGGCCTTTGCCGATGCCTTCGCAAGCGCCGCCGACAAACGCTCCAATCGCTCGATATTCGTCGACAAAGCCGGCGACAATAGACCCTTCTGCTGCTCTCTCGATAACAAATGCGGCGACTCCGAACCGATATCACCCGCCACAACGCCCGACATCGCCTTCTGCGACCGATAGGCAATCTCGACGAGATGCTTCAAATCGGCAAACCGTTCCATCGCAAGCGCCAATAACTCCACCGATTTCGCCCCATGCCGCAATGCTCCTTCGGCATCGTCGCGCAAAACCGCACCATCGGCCGCCGCCATCTCCTCCGCCGCTCGACGTATCAACGGCAACGCATCGCCAATTTGCGCCCTCTGCTCTGCCGCCGCCTCCGCCTCCGCGCCCGATTGCTCCGTACCCGAAACATCGGCCGATACAACCGCATCCAAAAACGACGCTACGCGCTTCGTCCGCTCCAATACATCTTGCTGCGTATCCGATAACAACGCCTCATTCAGCCAAGGCGGCAACACCGCCTCCGCATTCTGCGTCTTCGCTCGATACTCGGCCAATCGCTCCGGCGACTTAAATACAGCATTCGCCTCGGCTAATCGCACAAAATTCTGCTCATCCTCCGATATATGACCCAATATTCGAAGTGGATCGTCCAACTGCTCGCGCGCTTGCTTCAACGCATAAAACGCCTTATTCGTCTGCCGAAGCGCTTCATTCATCGACATGTCGCGCATCTGCCGCCGCGCACTCCCCATGTATTGACGCGCTTGGTCGAGCAACGGAATCACCGCTTCGAACTGAAACTTCCGATATGCCTCCTCTTGCGTCCGCGCCTCTTCCGTCTTCGACTCGATGAGCGCCTTGGCATTGGCGATGTTCTCGGCTGCCAAATTCCCCGCCGTCATCGCTTCGCGCTGCATCCGCGCTATCGCTCTAAAATCATTCTGAAACGATATCGGATCCCGCTCCGCACTCGTCCCCGCGATTTGCTGCGATAGGGCTCGCGCCGACTCCCGAATCTCACGCTGCGCCGCTATCAACGCATCGAGTTGACGCTCGGGCGTATTGAACTTTTGCGCCATCAAATCTTGCGCATTCAATTGACGCTTCAGCACGATCTCCAAATTTCCACGCGCCTCGTCCAAACTCGGCCGCTGCCTCACGGCATCTCGAAACCACGCCACACTCGACGAAAGCCATTCTATCGCCGATTCCAAGCCACCCTCGTCGAGGCCATCGATCGCCCCAAGCGACTCCGCTTTCGCCGCATAAGCAAAACCCAAATTATACGCCGCCGCATAGCGCAATTCGTTGTCAAACGACGCCTCATCGCGCGCTCGACTAAATCCCTCGATCGCCACGTCATACTCGCCCCGAGCCAGTTCGTCGTTCGCCAAATTGAACATATCCCGTGGCTTGAGCGACGCATCGTCGTAGATGCTCTTGGGCGCTTGCGCGCCTCCCGTTTCGCCATCCGCTACAGCTCCCTGAGCTCCAGTTCCGGCTCCCTGAGCACCAGTTCCCGCTCCCTGAGCACCAGTTCCCGCTCCCTGAGCACCAGTTCCGGCTCCCTGAGCCACATTTCCAGCTCCACCCGAGCCATCGAAGCCCGTCTGTGCCATCGCCGGGCTACACGCGAGCAAACAACTCAACAAAATAATATTCTTATAATTCACCTGAATCAAACGTTTCATGCAACCTTCTCCTTCGATTGTCGCTTACGATTTGTTCTGGCATCTAAAAGCATGAATCCCATAAAAAACAACATTCCCAGCCCCACAAACCACTGGAACAACTCGACTCGCACCTCGCGCGACTTCACCTGCGTCGACGACTCCACCAGCGGCAAGATGTGCTTCTGCAAAATGCTCTCTAAATCGAGCACCCCCGTCCCCGCCGGCACGTATACGCCATTCGTCTTGAGCGCTATCTGCCTCAACAAATCGCCATCGAGCCGCGACACCACCTCTCGACCTTCCGAATCCACGATCCGCTTCTTCACACCCGTCTTCTTGTCCAAAACGTCGATCGTCGTCCCAGCCTCCGACCCAAAACCAACCGCTACGATCACCACACCCGCCTGACGCGCAGCCTCCGCCGCCTCCAACGGATACGTATCCTGATCCTCGCCATCGGTTATCAATATCAACGCCTTCGGCCCCTCCTGCTCCACTAGCAACTTCGTCGCCTTGCGTATCACCTCGCCCAAATTCGTCCCGCCAAGCGTCACACTCCACGGCGACGCACTGTCGAGCGCCAATCGAAAAAATCCATGGTCCATCGTCAGCGGCGACAACACCGTCGTCCGACCCGCAAACGCCAACAATCCCACGCGATGCGACGAAAACGCCGGCAACATGTCCCGTATCTCCGACTTCGCACGCCCCAACCTATCGGGCGCAACATCCGTCGCCAACATGCTCTTCGACACGTCGAGCGCGACATAGATATTTGCCGAATCTTTCCCCAAAACTACCCGCTCTTGACGCACAACCTGCGGCTGCATAAGCGCAAATATGAATAAAATTCCACTCACCGCCAAGCAAACGACCTGCAATACCTGCACGCCTAACGTCGGGCGCGTCACCAAACGCGCCTGCATCGCCTTGCTCACAAACGCTCCCAACTTGTCGCTGCGAACCGCTATCCGCCATATCATCCATAATACAAGCACGAGCAATACAAAAAATAACCATGCCCGTTCCGAATGCTGAAATTGAATCCAATCCATCGCTAACCTCTCTACCACTTGGCGCGCGCCTATCGGCTTTGCCGATACGGCTTGCGGCGCGGCTATGTGCTCGTTTCACTCCGCGCATACACCGCGCCCACGCGGCTATGTGCTCGTTTCACTCCGCGCATACGCCGCGCTGCTCCGCTATGCCGACCGTTCGGCATACGGGTCGCTCGCTACGCGTTCTATGGCATCCTCCGATAATACGTCATACGCAATATGAGACCACACAATGCCAAAATGAGTCCTATCGCCAAGCTCCAGAAATACTTCTCGTCGTAATGCGTCGTCCGATCTTCGCTAATCTTCGTCTTCTCCAACGCATCGATCTTCTCGTATATCGCCTCCAAACCCTCTCGATTCGTCGCTCGGAAATACAACCCACCCGTCATATCCGCGATTTGCGTCAACATCTTTTCGTCGAGTTCCACCGGCATCTGGCGCATCATCGACCGCCCCGTAAACGGATTCGTCAACCTCACAGGCGCAAATCCATTCGTACCAATGCCAATCGTATAAACTTTAATCCCAAATTGCGCCGCCATCCGCGCCGCCTCTATCGGATCTTCATACCCAGTATTGTTCACACCGTCGGTCAACAATATGATCACCTTCGAAGCACTCTCCGACTCGCGCAAGCGCTCCACCGACAAACCAAGCGCATCGCCTATCGCCGTCCCCGATTCCTCCCGATCCGTCACTATCGATATGTCGTCGACCAACTGCATCAACGTCACGTGATCGAGCGTCAACGGGCAATCCGAATCCGGATACGACGCAAAACTCACGATCCCAATCGCATCGTCATAACGCCCCTTGAGCTTGCCATTGCCCTTGATAAAATCGCCCAATACGTCCTTGAGCGCCTCTAATCGGTCTTGCTCCTTGTCGCCTTTCGACATATCGAGCGCCGCCATCGACCCCGATTTGTCGATCGCCAACATCATCGCAATCCCCTCGCGATGCTGCTTTATCACGCCACCAGGAACTCGCGGACCCGCCAACGTCACCGACAAAGCCACAAAACTCAACGCCAACAATAGCGCCGGAATAAACGACGTCTTCGCACGAAAACTCGTCGTCTTCACCGCCCACATCGACAAACTCGAAAATCGAATCCGACCTCCGCGGCGCAACATCACGAAAAAAAGCGGTATCGCCAAAAGCGATATCCACAAAAAAAGCGGTTCACGGAACTCAAGCATCTTTCTTCGCCTCCTCTACCGCTACGATGCGCGTCTCCTCGACAAATCGACGCGAATCGACGAGCATCTGCTCCATCTCTTCGGTCGTCGGCATAAAATCCGTAAATTTCACGCGATCCGATCGCTCCAATAACTTCCGAATCAATCGCTTATCGTCGTCGCCCAATTCCGCACTCTTCTTCGCTTGCTCGAAAAACTCCTCCGTCGTCAAGCGCGGCGCATCGACCCCAAATCGCCCTTCGATATATGTGCGCAATATCGACGACAATTCGACATACCAACGATCTGCACCCGATGGATTGCTCGGCAAACCGCGCTTCTCGAGCGCCTGCAACGCCCTCAATGCAACTTCATCGACCGCCAACACGGGCGCCGACGACTTGCGCCTCAACGCATATATCCCACCCAATATCGCCGCCGCTAACGCCAACAAGCCCGCATACATCCACCACGGCGACTTTTCCCCACTCGGCAAAACGAGCTCGGGCAAATTCCCTATCGCCGGCGACAATTCTTCGGGCACGCGCCCATCGCCAAACACCGACCCAACTTCAAACGTCATCTCTTCGGTCAATATCTCTTGCACCACGCCTTTCTTCTCCGAATCCGCCCGATTATCGGTAAACTCGACCAAAAAAGATGGCGTGCGCAAGCTCCCCGACATCGGCAAATCAAGCGTATACGACTGCACATAGACGTTACGCCCTGTCTCCGATACCGATTCCGTCGCCTTGTAATCGGCTATCCCAAACCGCCCGAGCTGGTCGCCAAACTCAGGCATCGACACCACGACATCGGGCTCCGCCTCGACCGTCAACGACAACGTTATCTGCTCGCCCAATACCGGTGCGCGATGGCTCAAATTCACCACCGCTCGCACGGGCCCCAACACAGTCTCGCGGCTATCGCCCTGCTTCCCAGGCGCAACCGCCGACTGTTCCACATCATTCGCCTGCACGCCTCCACCCTCGGGCGTGCCACAACCAAACTGCACTAGCGATAAACTCGCTATCAATATGCAAGTATATATATATCGTTTCATATCATTATATCGTTTCATATCATTATATCGTTTCATACATTTATATCGCTTCATACAATCATATCGTTCCGCGCAACTCTTTCGATATAAAAGCCCTCGTCCTCCGACGCCATCACCGATATCTATACTTTTCATCATTTTCTCCGATAATATATATCATATCATCATCGACGATATCGACGCCGACGCTGACGGAAAAATGACAATAACGGATCGATAACCGATTGCGTCGCATCGATCTCGATCAAATCGCAACCCGATGCCATAAACGACGATTTCAATCGCTCTACCCGCTCGCGGGCCGCTCGCTCCGCCGCATCCCGAAACGCCTTCGATCCCGTATCCACCTCGCGGATCTCACCTGTCTCCGCATCTTCTAATGTCAATAATCCTTCGTCGACGATTTCAAACTCGCGCTTATCATTCACCAATACGCTAATAATATCGTGCTTGCGATGCATATTGCGAACGATATCGATATAATCGTCGTCGATAAAATCCGATATCAAAAAGATGACCGCTCGACGATGTAATATTTGACGCGCAAATTCGAGCGCATGCGCGATATTCGTCCGACGATTTCCATGGCGCGTATGCGCCTTCAATCGCTCAAACCGCCTACGCAAACTCGCGCCTAACCTCCGCCAAAGACTCGTCTCACCCGGCGCCTCATCGTATGGCGCATCTGCCCCTTGCGCACGTGCCAACACCTCGCGCACGATCCGCAACGCATGCTTCTGACCTTTGCGCGGCGGGATATATTCATCGACGCCTTGTTGAAACAATAATAATCCAATGTTATCGTCGTTCTCGATCGCCGAAAACCCCAATAACGCACTCAATTCCGTCGCAGCCTCGCGCTTCGAACGCTCACCGCTACCAAAATCCAAACTCGGACTAATATCGACGACGAGTAAAACCGTCAACTCGCGCTCCTCGACGAAACGCTTCACGTACGGCACGCCCGTGCGAGCCGTCACGTTCCAATCGATATTGCGGATGTCATCGCCGGGAACGTACGGGCGAACTTCGTCGAATTCCATACCAACGCCCTTAAACACCGACAAATATGCACCCGCCAATACATCCGAAACTTGACGCCCCGTCCGTATCTCGATCTGCTTGACTTTTCTGATGATTTCTGGAGTCAACATCGCTTTTCTCGAAGGCTTACCGCCCCCGTCTCCTCTCCCAACAATACCGAATTCCCCGCACTAACCGTCCTAAAACTACGGTACGGGAACCGTCTCCAGAATCGCCGACACGATGTCATCGGCTGTCTTGCCCTGGGCCTCCGCCTCGTACGAAAGCGTCACCCGGTGGCGCAACACATCGGGCGCTATCGTCTTGATATCGTGCGGCGACAAATACGTCCGACCACTCAAAACCGCGTGCGCTTTCGCCGCCTTCACCAAGTTTATCGACGCTCGCGTCGACGCCCCCATCTCGATCAACGCCGACAACTGCGACAATCCCGCCGACTGCGGGTCGCGCGTCGCATTGACGATGTCGACGACGTATGCACTTATCTTCGAATCGATAAACACCGATTCCGCCGCACGACCCGCCGCCAATACCGTCTCCTTATCCATGATTTGGCGAACCTCCGGCACTGGCGTTCCTCCCGCCATGCGCTCCACCACCTTCATCTCTTCATCGCGCGACAAATACCCCACCAAAACCTTGAGCATAAATCGGTCGAGCTGCGCCTCGGGCAACGGATACGTCCCCTCTTGCTCGATCGGATTCTGCGTCGCCATGACCAAAAACGGCGCCTCCAGCCTAAACGTCTCCCGACCTATCGTCACCTGCTTCTCTTGCATCGCCTCGAGCAACGCCGATTGAACCTTCGCAGGCGCTCGGTTGATCTCATCCGCCAACACGAGATTCCCAAATACCGGACCCTTCTTGATCGAAAACGTCGCCTCTTTCGGATTGAATATCTCCGTTCCCATCACGTCGACGGGCAACATATCCGGCGTAAACTGAATCCGCGAAAACGTCACGTTCAAACACTCCGAAAGCGTCCGAATCAAAAGCGTCTTCGCCAACCCTGGCACACCCTCGACCAACACATGGCCACCCGTTATCAAACCTATCAAAAGACGATGAACGAGCGCTTCCTGCCCCACGACGACCTTCGCTATCTCCGACTTCACATCGCCAAACAACTTCTGATATTCGCGTACTTCGTTTTCCAAATCTTTATTCGACATCGATTCTCTCCATCAATCTCTCTCAACGAGCGCTTCCAAACGCCCCTTCTCCAGCAACTACACCTCCCTACGAAAGCATAACCACTGCCTAAACCAACCGCTTAAACTAAAACACCCTGCATTACATTCCCAAAATCTGCACCCTCGCCCCACCACAAAAAGCCCGTAGGGCAACACGGCGACCTCACCCCCGGCCTATCGGCCACCCCCTCTCCATAAA
>ERZ1034719.249-NODE-249-length-35825-cov-5.089712_pt1 | contig 35825 bp, 27 predicted proteins | sample MGYA00520703_ERZ1034719 | MGnify/ENA primary metagenome ERZ1034719 (study PRJEB33766, sample SAMN09781716) | gut metagenome | biome: gut microbiome | host: Homo sapiens | place: Madagascar | study: EMG produced TPA metagenomics assembly of the PRJNA485056 data set...
ATTTAGGGCCGTTTTTATTAGCTTTGCACCAAAATTGGAGTTTTTATGGTTTCTTACTTTCTCGAAGATATTGATTTCAAGTTCTCCGGCAAACGTCTGAATAACGCTTGGCTGAAGGCTGTCGCTACTGAAGAATCACGAAAATTGGGCCGGATCAATATCATTTTCTGCTCTGACAATTACTTGTTGGATGTAAATATGAAATTTCTACAGCACGATTATTATACGGACATCATAACTTTTGATTATTGTGAAAAGGACATTCTTTCCGGTGATCTTTTCATAAGCATTGATTCCGTAAGGGCCAATGCTGATTTCTTCGGAACTACATTTGAAAATGAGCTTAACCGTGTAATCGTTCATGGCATTCTTCATCTGATAGGCTATGATGATCATACCGAGGAGGATCAGAAAACCATGCGCTCAAAAGAAAATTATTACCTTGAGAAGAGAAACGAACTTCTAAAATATATTCTTTGATGGAAAAGAAATATGATGTAATAGTTGTTGGTGGGGGACATGCCGGCTGTGAAGCTGCCATGGCTGCTGCCAATATGGGTGTAAAGGTTCTTTTGATTACTTCCGACTTTACTGGTTTAGCCAAAATGTCTTGCAATCCTTCTATCGGTGGAATTGCTAAAGGCCAGATAGTCAGGGAGATAGATGCGTTGGGCGGTTACACCGGTATTGTTACTGATGCCTCTACTTTACAGTTCAGGATGCTGAACAGGTCCAAAGGTCCGGCCATGTGGAGTCCCCGTGCCCAATGTGATAAAATCAAATTTTCCCTATACTGGCGCCAAATCCTCGAAAGTAATTGTAACTTAACACTTTACATCGATGAAGCGACTTCTTTTCTCTTTGAGAATCGAAAAATTTCAGGCGTTTGTACATCTACCGGTGCAATTTTTAAATCTCAGGCGGTTGTTTTGACTGCCGGGACCTTCCTCAATGGAAAAATTTTTATTGGCAAGACTGAATTTCCAGGAGGACGAATCGGTGAGTCTCCCTCTCTTGGTTTGACGGAACAACTCGCATCTTTGGGGATTTCCACTTCAAGGATGAAAACGGGCACGCCGCCGAGAATTGACATAAGGTCCATTAATCTGAACGAAGCTGTCATTCAGTATGGTGATGCTGCTCCGGACAAGTTTTCCTATCTGCCATATTTGTCGGCAATCCAAAATGGCAATCCGCAGATGCCTTGTTATATTTACCATACCAATACGAAGGTTCATGATATCCTTCGTTCAGGGTTCGATGAGTCTCCTTTGTTTACTGGACTTATTCATGGCAAGGGACCTAGGTATTGTCCTAGCATTGAAGACAAGTTGAGAACTTTTGCCGATAAGGATTCGCATCAATTGTTTTTGGAACCTGAAGGACGATCTACTTCTGAATATTATCTTCAAGGTTTTTCATCATCTCTTCCGCTACATGTTCAGCTTGATGCCTTGCATGCAATCAAAGGATTCGAAGGAGCAGAAATTTACAGACCTGCATACGCAGTCGAGTATGACTACTTCGATCCTGTTCAGTTGAAATCAACCCTCGAACTTAAATCTGTTCCGGGACTTTTCTTCGCCGGGCAGATCAATGGAACTACCGGTTATGAAGAAGCTGCCGCCCAAGGTCTCATGGCGGGTATCAATGCTGCCCTTCTTGTCCGGGATAAAGAGCCTTTTGTTTTGGGTAGGGAAGAAGCCTACATTGGAGTTCTCATAGATGATTTGATCACGAAAGGAGTAGATGAACCTTATCGTATGTTCACCTCTCGTGCAGAGTATAGGATTCTTCTTCGTCAGGACAATGCCGATTTCAGGTTGACATCCCGTTCTCATGCTATCGGTCTCGCTGATGAATTCCGATATTCTTATACCCAGAAGAAGTATGACCGTGTCAATGAATTTGTCAATTTTTCTGATACTGTCAATATTACCTCGACTTATGCTAATGAGTATCTCGTTTCGATAGGGGAGGCGCCGCTTAAAGAGTCCAAGAAAGTCGCTGATATTGTTACCAGACCTGATGTTAAACTTTCTGAAGTTGTAAAGATTGTTCCACGTGGAACAAAACTAGTTGATTCCCTGAAAGAAGATTATTCTATCATTCCAGACTATAATCCGTCTGACATCTGCGTTGATAATGATACGGTCAAAGATTCTATATTAAATGCAATGTCAATCCTCAAGTTTAACCAATCTTTGCAATTCTCGCCTGTTTATTTCAATGATTATAGGAATATACTTTTAAATAGATATGTTGATTCTATTCTTGAATGTGCGGAAATTTTGGTAAAGTATAGGGGATATATAGAAAGAGAAAAGCAGATTGCCGATAAGATTCACAGATTGGAAAATTTGACTATTCCTGAAGGATATGACTTCGATAAGGTTTCTGGTCTTTCTATTGAGTGCAGGCAGAAATTGCTGAAATATGCTCCTCGTACCATTGGTCAGGCTTCCAGAATTTCCGGTATTTCTCCTTCTGATGTATCGGTATTGCTTATGTACTTTGGCAGGTAGAATTTTTCAATCATCCTATAAAGCGAATCCGGATGTTCCATGTGGAACACCCGGATTTATTACTAAACAAACGTAGAGGAGTCTTAAAGTCTTTTTAAAGCCTCTCTGATGATGGTTTCGATACTGGCGTCAGGATTGGATTTCAGTATTTCAGGTATAATCTTATTGATATTGGCCTTCGTGAATCCGAGATTCATGAGCGCAACCGTGGCTTCATCGATATGCTGATTGGATGGGGAAGCGGCAGGTAAAGATGTATCAGAACCGGCGCCCTTTATGATTTTGTCTTTCAAATCCAGAATAAGGCGCTGCGCTGTCTTCAAGCCTATACCCTTTACGCTTTTTATCTTATGTACGTCTTCTCCTATGATGGCATTTCTGATATCATCATCTGTCAATGAAGAAAGCATCATGCGGGCAGATGCCACACCTACGCCTGAAACGCTGATGAGAAGTTTGAAAAGTTCTCTCTCGTTCTTGGTCGCGAAACCATAGAACTGTTCATCATCTTCTCTGATATAGTGGTATACATAAATCTTAGCCTCTTTGCAATCTTTAAGCACATCGTATGTCTGTAAAGAAATCATGATGCTATACCCGATACCGCAACACTCCAGAATGACTTCAGTAGGGGAGATTTCGGCAATGCAGCCCTTAATATAATCGTACATAACAATACTTTTAATGAATTATTGCAAAAATAAGCTATTTGAATTTCATTTGAAATCAAAATAGGGTAAATTTGCAGTTTGTATATAAGGAATATAATATGGCTTCAGTAAAAGAAATAAGAGAATTGTTCCCGATTCTGTCCACTAAACTTTATGGTAAGGATCTGGTTTATTTCGACAATGCAGCTACGGCCCAGAGACCGCAGCAAGTCATAGATATTTGCAAAAGTCTGGCTTCAGAAACCAATGCCAATATTCATCGTGGCATTCATAAATTGGCTGAAGATGCGACCGAAGCATTCGAAACCACCAGGGATATAGTGAAGAATTATATCAATGCAGAGAGCAGGGAAGAAATCATATTTACTTCGGGAACCACTGCTTCCATCAATCTGGTAGCTTTCAGTTTCGGCGAAGCATTCGTGCATGAGGGAGACGAAATCATTGTCTCGGAAGCGGAGCATCACTCGGATATCGTTCCTTGGCAGATGATGTGCCAGCGGAAAAAAGCCGTTTTGAAGGTCCTTAAAGTGGACGATTCAGGGCATCTGGAAGTGGAATCTCTTGAAGAACTTATTTCAGAACGGACGAAACTCGTCGCTGTAACGCAGATTTCCAATGTTCTCGGATTGATAAATCCAATCGGGAAAATCATCAATATCGCTCATTCGAAAGCGGTTCCAGTTTTGATAGATGGAGCGCAGGGCGTCGTGCACCGCGGCATTGATGTGCAGAAGACGGACTGTGATTTCTACGCATTTTCAGGACATAAAATATATGGTGCCACTGGAACGGGTGTCCTTTACGGAAAGAAAAAATGGCTGGATCAGATGCCTCCGTATATGGGCGGAGGAGAAATGATTGCCACCGTGAAATTCTCCGGAACGACGTATGCTCCGTTGCCTGAGAAATTCGAAGCCGGCACGCAGAATTTCAATGCTGTCCCTTCATTGAAAGCAGCATTTGAAGTGGCGAAACTAATGGAAGACGCGGAAATCGTAAGATATGGCGAAAGTGTAAAGGAATACATCTACGATGCGTTGACAAGTGACGGCAGAATCCGTCTTTACGGAATGCCGAAAACATTGTCGGAAAAGATTCCGCTCTTCTCCATTTCCGTGGAAGGTGCTCACCATGGGGATTTGGCGATGATTCTGGACAAGATGGGAATCGCCGTCCGTTCGGGACAGATGTGCGCTGAACCGCTGATGGACAGATTCGGCGTCACCGGAATGTTGAGATTGTCACTCGCTCCTTACAATACCATGGAAGAAGCTGAGTATTTTATCAAGTCGCTGAACAAGGCGATAAAGATGCTTGGTTAGAAAAAGTATTTAGTTTTATGGAAAAGACGTTAAAAGAAGCCGAAGAGGATGTAATCGATTCATTCTCAATGTATGACGAATGGCTTGACAAGTATGAATACCTTATCGACCTGGGCAAGAATCTGGAAGCATATCCGGAATCTTCCAAGACTGATGATAAACTTATAAAAGGCTGTCAATCAAGGGTTTGGCTAGATTATACCATTAAAGATGGAAAGTTATATTTCATAGCTGACAGCGATGCCATCATTACCAAGGGCATAATATCATTGCTTATCAGCGTTTATTCGGGAAGAACTCCTGCGGAGATTGCTTCTTCGGATTTCAGTTTCATTGAGAAAATAGGCCTGAAAGAGAACCTTTCACCGACCAGGGCCAATGGTCTGGCATCCATGATTGAAAGAATCAAGACGGTAGCGGCAGAAAATATCAAATAGACTATGGAAGAAAAGAAAAATATTGATTCAGAAGTACTTACGGCGGAGGATGCGAAAGCATTGGCACCGCTGTATTCTGATGTCATCAAGGCATTGAAACAAGTGTATGACCCGGAGATTCCGGTAAATATTTATGACCTCGGATTGATATATGAAATCAATATCAATAAGGCTCATGATGTTTATCTGAAGATGACCTTTACAGCTCCGAACTGCCCTATGGCCGACGAGGTCATGAATGAGGCGAAGGTGTCCGTGGAGGATGTTCCCGGCATCAAGTCCTGCAACATTGAGCTGGTATTTGAACCTGCGTGGGACAAGAGCATGCTTTCGGAAGAAGCGCGCATTGATCTCGGATTGGACGGAGACTAGAATCATGTCGGGGGCAGTCGATGTATATCTGGGACTTGGCAGTAACCAAGGAAATCGGCGGGAAAACATTGATTCAGCATTGTCAATGCTGGATTCCAATGATAAAATACACGTCGATAAAGTATCGGATATCATTGAAACTGAACCTTGGGGCTTCGCTGCGGAGCAGAATTTCCTGAATTGCGTCGCGCGGGTGCTGGTCGAGAAAACATTGACCCCGGAGGAAATGCTGGACGTGTGCAAAGGCATTGAAAGAAATCTCGGGCGGGAGGAAAACATTGAATTCGGGCCTGACGGGAAGCGGGTTTATCACTCGCGGCCGATAGACATTGACATACTCTTGTTCGGGAACGAGCGGGTCCACAGCGGGCGCCTGGATATTCCGCATCCGCTGATGGGAGAGCGTGATTTCGTGATGATTCCGCTGAAGCAGGTGGAAACGGATGAACTGCGCGTGGCATTTCCGGAATTGCCCCTTTGAAAACAGATTTCGAATTATTACATTTGCAGATTGCTGAATTTTAAGAATTTAATATAACTGTTTATGACACAGGATGAACTTTTCAAGGTCCTGGTTGCGCATTGCAAGGAATACGGATTCATTTTTCCTTCAAGCGAAATCTATGATGGACTTGCAGCCGTTTATGATTACGGCCAGATGGGTGTTGAATTGAAGAACAACATCAAGAGATATTGGTGGGAGTCTATGACCCGTCTCCATGAGAATGTAGTGGGTATCGATTCTTGCATTTTCATGCACCCTAAGACATGGGTAGCTTCAGGACATGTGGCTGCTTTCAATGACCCTCTTATAGATAATAAGGATTCCAAGAAGAGATATCGTGCCGATAACCTTATCGAGGATTATCTCGGAAAAATCGAGGAAAAAATCGAGAAAGAGGTCGCCAAGGGACGCAAGAAATTCGGTGACAGCTTCGATGAGGCGAAATTCCGTGAGACGAACCCTAACATTCTCCGTGAGAAGGCCAAGTATGAGGCTGTTCACAACAGGTATGTGGCTGCTGAACAGGCAAATGACCTTAAAGAATACAAGCAGATTATTCTGGATTGCGGTATCGTAGACCCTATTTCAGGAACTGCCAACTGGACTGATGTGCGTCAGTTCAACCTTATGTTCAGCACCCAGATCAGCAATACTGGTGACGCTGACGACAAGATTTATCTCCGTCCTGAGACCGCCCAGGGTATTTTCGTGGAGTATCTCAATGTCCAGAAAACCGGCCGTATGAAGATTCCTTTCGGTATCGCCCAGATAGGAAAGGCATTCAGAAATGAGATTGTAGCCCGTCAGTTCATCTTCCGTATGAGGGAGTTCGAGCAGATGGAGATGGAGTTCTTCTGCAGGCCTGGAACTGAGATGGAGTTCTTCAAATACTGGAAGGAAACCCGTATGAAATGGCATGTGAACCTCGGAATGGGCGCAGAAAACTATCGTTTCCACGATCACGAGAAACTTGCTCATTATGCCAATGCAGCTACGGATATCGAGTTCAATTTCCCGTTCGGTTTCAAGGAGTTGGAGGGTATCCACTCAAGAACTGATTTCGACCTCGGAAATCATGCCAAGCTTTCAGGCAAGAAAATCCAGTATTTCGACCCTGAGACAGGCGAGAGCTATGTACCATATTGCGTAGAGACATCCATCGGAGTGGACCGTATGTTCCTCGCTGTGCTTTCACACTCATATAAGGTAGAGGAACTCGAAAACGGGGAATCCCGCGTGGTTCTCAGCATTCCTGCACCGCTGGCTCCTGTAAAGGTGGCCATTCTTCCTCTTCTGAAGAAAGACGGTCTTCCGGAACTCGCACAGGAGGTCGTAAACGAAATCAGATACGATTTCAACTATCAGTATGACGAAAAAGACAGTATCGGTAAGAGATATCGTCGTCAGGACGCCATCGGAACGCCGTTCTGCGTGACCGTAGACCATGATTCACTGAAAGACCATTGTGTTACCGTCCGCGACCGTGATACCATGGAACAGGTCCGCGTGCCTATTTCAGAACTTCGTGCAATGATCGACAAGAAGGTCAACATGTCCAATCTCCTCAGAGGTATCGAGGGATAAGGTACTGACAATATAATTAGGCAGCGTTTTCGGAAAGTCGCCGGAAATGCTGCTTTTTCATATTTCCAAGAACAAAAAAATAGTCAATCATAATCGTTTTTCCGTCAATTTTTCCGATTGATTGTCTGTAAAGCCGAAAAAGTGATAACTTTAAATCAGAAAAAATCGCTGTTATCATATCACATAACTGTACACAATGAAAAAGAAACTGATTACACTATTGTCATTAGTTGCTGTCTGCAGCATCTCTTTTGCACAGCAGTGGGCTCCGGCCGGTGAGAATATCCGGACCAGGTGGGCCTCTGAAGTAAACCCGGAAAATTGCCATGCGGAATACCCTAGACCGCAGATGGTACGCCCGGACTGGAAAAACCTCAATGGACTATGGGACTACGCCATCACGCCTAAAGACGTGAAATCTATGCCGGAAACTGCCGACGGGCAGATTTTGGTGCCGTTCTGCGTGGAATCATCACTCTCAGGAGTAGGAAAACGCGTGAGTGGAGACCAACTGCTTTGGTATAGGACCTCTCTTGTAAAACCGGCGAAATGGGACGGACGTAAGACCCTCCTTCATTTCGATGCCGTAGACTGGTCAGCAGAGATTTATATCAATGGGAAACAAATAGCCTCCCACACTGGAGGATTCACTGCATTTTCAGTGGATGTTACTGAATATCTGAGTGATACGCCGTCTGAGCTGGTAGTGAAAGTCTGGGATCCTACCGACGACCCGGCATATTCGATTCCGCGCGGAAAGCAGGTTTCCAACCCTAACGGCATCTGGTATACCCCTGTTACAGGCATCTGGCAGAGCGTCTGGATGGAGGCTGTCAATGCAAGTGCACATATCACGGACTATAATGTGACCACGGATATTGCCACAGGCGAAATCTCCGTTACAGCTTCCTGTGAAGGCGCAGTCGACGGCGACAAGATTCGCGTGGACGTGCTTCGCCCGAAAGTAGGTTACAATACCGAAAAACCTGGCTGGAGCATATTCCGCAAGGGCCGCGCTACCGTTGCCGCAGGCGAAACCGCTACCGTGAAGGTTCGCCGTCCTAAACTCTGGAGCCCGGAAAAACCATATCTCTACGGCCTTAAAATAACATTGATCCGCGACGGAAAAGTCATCGACAAGGTTCAGGGATATACGGCAATGCGCAAGATTTCCGAGATGAAAGACGGAAAAGGCATCAAGAGACTCGCATTGAACGACAATATCCTTTTCCAGTTCGGACCGCTGGATCAGGGATGGTGGCCTGACGGACTTTATACTGCCCCTACGGTGGAAGCCCTCGTTTGGGATGTTGAAGCCACTAAAGAATTGGGCTTCAATATGATACGTAAACATATCAAGGTAGAACCGGCGCATTGGTATTATGCCTGCGACCGCCTCGGTATGATGGTTTGGCAGGATATGCCTTGCATCGGCTGTTACAATGAACGCAGCCAGTGGGGACAGGACGAAGACTGCTACGGCGCAGGAAGCGACTATTGGGCCCGCAATGAGGACAATATGAAGAATTACTATGAGGAGTGGACCGAAATAATTTCTCAGCTTAAAAAGTATCAGTCCATCGTCGTATGGGTACCTTTCAATGAGGCTTGGGGACAGTTCGACACCAAGACCGTCGCCGACTTCACCAAGACAATGGACTCTACCCGTCTGGTCAATGCCGCTTCGGGCGGTAACTGGATAAAGGGCGCCGGCGAAATCCTCGACACCCATACATACCCTAATCCTTGTATGCGCATCCTTGACAGCGCCATGGTCAATGTCCTCGGCGAATATGGCGGCATCGGACGCCCTGTAGAAGGCCATACATGGGATATCGGCCGCAAATGGGGATATATCCAGTATGACACGGAGAAAAAGGTTACCGACACATATTGCATGTACGCACGCGACCTCATCGACATAAAACAGAATGACTGGTGTTCAGCTGCCGTCTATACCCAGACGACCGACGTGGAAGGCGAAGTGAACGGATTCTACACGTACGACCGTGAGGTGCTGAAAGTAGACGCAAAACGCGTCCGCGAGGCCAATGAAGCTGTCATCAATGCTCCGTTGGAGGCTACTGTTCCTATTGTACGCCCGTCCGCATTCCATTATAAGGACCCTTCTGCCGGAGTACGTAAACAATTGAATCTGTATGCATTGCGCAATGGCGACCTTACCATGCAGGTGACCGATTTCGGTGCTCGTGTAATCAGCCTTTTCGCTCCGGACAGAAACGGAAACATTGACGATATCATAGTCGGTTATGGAGAGGGTGAGAAATATGTGCACAATACCGGCGAGCGATTCCTCGGTGCGACGGTGGGACGTGTGGCGAACCGTATCGGAGGCGGAAGATTTACCCTGGACGGTGTCACTTACAATCTGCCTAAGAACAACAACGGACAGACATTGCACGGCGGCCTTCTCGGTATAGATATGGTGGTGTGGAAATTGAAAGAGCGCACGGATTCTTCCATAACTCTTTCATATACAGCGCCTGACGGTCAGGATGGATTCCCTGGAAACCTCAGCATTGACCTTACATATACCCTCACCTCCGACAACGGCCTCGACATCGCTTACAAGGCTACTACCGACAAGGCCACGCCTGTCAACCTTTCAAACCACGCGTTCTATAACCTGCATGGCAGCAAGGGCGGCACAATCCTCGACCACGTGATTACCATCAATGCCGACAAGGTAACCCCTGTAGACAAGGTCCTGATTCCTACAGGCGAGCATCTTGCCGTGGAAGGAACACCGTTCGATTTCCGCCAGCCTCATGCGATAGGCGAGAGAATCGGCGAAAGTCACCCTCAGTTGGCGTTCTGCGGAGGATATGACCTTAACTGGGAACTCAATGTTCCGTCCGACGGCAATCTCCACAGTGTCTGCACCGTAAGTGACCCTACGACCGGCCGCAAGATGGAAATCCTTACTGACCAGCCTGGACTTCAATTCTATAGCGGAAACTTCTTCGACGGCTCATATTGCGGCAAGGTGGAAGGTCAGCCTATCGGTTATCGTGAAGCCCTGGCTCTGGAGACCCAGAAGTGGCCTGATTCGATAAACCATCCTGGGTTCACAGACACCGTTCTCCGTCCGGGAGAGGTCTACACCCAGCATACCATCTACAAGTTCTCCGCCGAATAGGGGAGTTCATGACGATAAAAACATCCGTGTGCAGGCGCGAAACCTTGCACACGGATGTTGTTTTCTATTCTTCGTCTTTAGGCCAGCCCTGTGCGTGGACCGGGAGCTCGGCACCTTCAGGCGTTACCAATACGGCTCCGACGTCCGGTTTGGCCAGATGGCCGATGATGGAGAACGTCTGGAAGTCATGACGGAAAGTCTCGTACGCAGACATCGGTATGACATACAGGAGTTTGAAATCGTCCCCTCCGTTCAATGCCGCCGATACCGGGTCGATGTTCAGTCTCTTTCCCGCTTCGAAAGAATTACCCTCGAACGGAATCTTGTCGGTGTAAAGTTTCACGCCGAGCCCGCTGTCCCTCTGGAGTCTCTTCGCCACATCCGCAAGTCCGCGGTTCACGAGATAACCATAAGAAGGAATTATACCTGAATCGCCGAGTTGGCTGACAATGTTCGCGTCAATCTCCGGCTTCAGGTAAGAAGCCACCAGCATCTTGTATCTTTCAATGTCCGGCTGACCGGTCAGCTCGCCGGCTTTCTCGAATTTCCTTTTTTCACGCTCCAGCAGACTCATGCCCAAAAATGACGCTCCGACATTGCCCGATATGCATATAAGGTCCTTGCTGCTCGCGGATTTTCGATTCTCAGCGGTTTCAGGAGAGGTTATTCCACTAATAACTATACTGACAGTCAATCCGTTACGTGACGGAACGAGGTCCAAATCCGCTCTACTGATTTGATGCTCTTCTGCTGCTGTGCAGATGCCATCCCACAATTCGCTCACCTGCGGCAGGTCCAATTTCGCCGAAATGCCCAATCTCACGGAAATCGACTGCGGTCTGGCAAGTGAAGCGTAAAGTTCACCGACAGTACCGACGACGCACTTATACCCGAGATGTTTCAATGGGAAATAAGTCAGGTCGAAGTCAATGCCTTCAAGCCATATTCTTGAAGCGGTCCTCACCACGCTGCCTTTCTCTCCGCAGAGATAGGAAGTCCCGTCTGCCTGCTTGAAATGTGACTCCTCGAACAGAAGCCTTATGGCTTCGATTTTCCCTATATCGCTGAAATTCTTGTTTTCCATGTCAAAATACTCCTTCAAAGGTGCAAAAGTAATATTTTATTTCTAAATTCGTGCCCTCGAAGGATATACATATCAATGTTCAATAACACAAAACACATGTCGATTACAAGTAAAATTTTAATTCTTGCTTCTGCTTTGGTCATGGCGATGCCGGTGGCTGCAAATGCAGGCACTCCTGATGAAATCACGGTCATCTCGTATAATATCAGAAATGGCGAGGCCAATGACGGAACGAATTCATGGCAATATCGCTATCCTACTTCTGCAATGATGATTATGGACCAGAAACCGGACATCTTCGGAGTTCAGGAAGCCTATGACTACCAGGTGGCATACCTTAAAGAATATTGCGAAGGATACAAATGCGTAGGCGTGGGCAGGGAAGACGGAAAGCATGACGGCGAGCACATGTCGATTTTCTACAATTCCAAGACCGTGAAACTCCTCAAATGGGGCACATACTGGCTCTCGGAAACCCCTGACAAGCCGTCACTCGGCTGGGATGCCGCATGTCGCAGGACTGCTACCTGGGCACTCATGAAAGACAAGAAGAACGGCCGCAAGTTCTATTATGTGAACACGCATCTCGACCACGTGGGAATGCTGGCGCAGAAAAACGGACTAGCCCTCATCGTGGACCGTATCAAGGCCATGAACAAGGAAGGATATCCGATGATTCTCACGGGAGACTTCAACGTGGAACCGTCAAATCCTGTATTGTCCGACCTCGACAAGATGATGACAAGTGCCAGAGACGCGGCAGTCAAGACCGACAAAGGCGGAACTTACCACGGATGGGGCAAGGAAAGCGAAGTCATTGACCATATTTATTACTCCGGATTCAGTGCCTGCACGCTTTTCGAAATCGTCAAGAAGTCTTATCTCGACAGAAAATTCGTGTCAGACCACTATCCTGTGCGCGCAGTGCTGATTTTCTAGGAAGCGTTCTTTCTGGAAACCTTGAACCTTAATCCCAGGTCTCTCACATCGGCGATGAAGTCAGCCGTGACGGAGATCTGGAATTTTTTGGATATGAACTCCACGGCATACTTCGTCTCAGGGTCATCCACATAGATGGAAACAGGGATATTGCCCTTGCTGGACTTGAGTACATGCACCAGACTCTTCCTGAAATCAGGAGTGATTACATGTGCTGGAACCTCTATCCCGAACTCTGAAATCATGCTGTCTGACAGATTGCCCAGAAGGCTTATCTTCTTGACCTTGAACTTGTAAGGGACATTGGTCATCTTGTCCTTGTCCTCCGGCTTGGTGAAATATGCCTCCCTGATTTCGCCCTCCACGAATACTGCGGTGTGATCTTTCAGGTATTCCATATAGGTCTCGTAATCCTTTCCGAAGAATGCCATCTCATAATTGCCGCTGAAATCCTCGATTACGGCCTTGGCGTACGGTTTACCGGACTTGGAAGTCTTGGTCTCCACACTGTTGATGAAACCTGCCACGCAGACTTTCATCTGCTTCTTCTCTCGTTCGCACTCGGTCACCAGGTCATCCAGGTTCGCCAGCTTGCAATTCGTGAAAGCATTGAGCTCGAACTCATATCTCTTCAAAGGATGGTCAGACAGATACATGCCCACCATTTCCTTCTCTTTCTGGAGAATCTCCAGGATATCAGGCTCCACCATCATCATCGGCGGCTCCGGCTTCTCCACCTTCAGCTCCGCCGCATCACCGAACAATGACGCCGCATCATCCTCTTCATTCTGTTTCGTGACAGAGGCGTAATTCATAAGATCGTCAATGAATTGCAGCCCGCTCTTTCCACATGCGAAATACCTGCCTCGTTCAATGCCGAAAGAATCGAATGCCCCGGCATTGACAAGCGACTCCATTGCCTTTCTGTTGACCGTTCCGGACATCCGCACGCAGAAATCGTAGATGTCGGTGAACTGGCCGTGCTCGGTACGCTCCTTGACGATGGCGTCGACGATATTGGCACCGAAGCCCTTCATTCCGCCCATTCCGAAGCGGATGTCGCCGTTCTTGTTAACGGTGAAGTTCGACTCGCTCTCATTCACATCCGGGTTCAGAACTTTTATGCGATGCTTCTTGCAGTCTGCCATAATCGCCTGAATCTCAGTCATGTTGTTCTTGTTCATGCTGAGGTTGGCCGCCTGGAACTCCGACGGATAATGCGCCTTGAGCCATCCGGTTTGGTAACTTACCCAGGCATAGCACGTAGCATGGGACTTGTTGAACGCATAAGAAGCGAACTTCTCCCAGTCCTTCCAGATTTTCTTCAGGACCTCTTCAGGGTGCCCGTTCTTCTTTCCGCCCTCGATGAACTCTCCATACAGCGACTGGAGAATGTCTATCTTCTTCTTACCCATGGCTTTACGGAGCTTGTCCGCCTTACCTTTCGAGAAACCTGCCACCTTCTGGGAGATAAGCATCACCTGCTCCTGGTATACGGTGACGCCGTAAGTTTCCTTCAGGAACTCCTCCATCGCAGGAAGGTCGTATGTGATAGGCTCCTCGCCACGTTTTCTGGCAACGAATGACGGAATGTAGTCCATAGGTCCCGGACGATAAAGCGCATTCATGGCGATAAGGTCCTCGAAACGCTCAGGATGCAGCTTCTGGAGCCACTCCATCATACCCGGCGACTCGAACTGGAACACGCTCTTCGTATCACCGTTCGAATAAATCTCGTACGCCTTCGGGTCGTCGATAGGAATCTTCTCTATGTCAATGTCTATTCCGAATCTCTTCTTTACCTCCGCGAGACAAATCTTGATGATGGACAATGTCCTGAGCCCCAGGAAGTCCATCTTGAGCATACCCACATCCTCGATGAACGAGCCCTCATATTGGGAAACCCACACTTTCTGGTCCGTGGCCTTGTCCACGCCCAGGGTGATAGGGATATAATCCGTGAGGTTTCCACGACCGATAATCATTGCGCAGGCATGGATACCTATCTGGCGGATGCAACCTTCAAGCTGGAGCGCGTATGTGAGCACTTCCCTGACCAGAGGAGAACCGTTTTCCAGCTCGTTTTTCAGTTCAGGAATATACTTTACGCAGTTTTTCAGCGTCGGTTTCTTGTCGACTTCCTTCTTGACGACCTTGAACCGCTTTCCATCCCTTTCTATGACTCTTTCTCCGTCCTCCGGTTCCTCTCCCTCCTTCAATTCCACCTCAGAAGTCTCCGTTACGGAAATCGGCTTGTCAGGAATCATCTTGGTAAGCCTGTTCGACTCGTCCAGAGGCAACCGGCTGATACGCGCCACGTCCTTGATGGCACCCTTCGCCGCCATTGTACCGAAAGTGATGACATGCGACACATGGTCCACGCCGTAATGGTCTTGTACATACTGGATTACGCGATAACGTCCGTCATCGTCGAAGTCCACGTCGATATCCGGCATTGACACTCGCTCCGGGTTGAGGAAACGCTCGAACAGGAGGTCGTACTTGATAGGGTCCAAATTGGTGATACCCAAGCAATAAGCTACGGCGGAACCCGCAGCTGAACCACGGCCCGGTCCCACGGAAATGCCCTGTGCCCTCGCTGCCGCGATATAGTCCTGCACGATGAGGAAGTAGTCCGGGAAACCCATTCGGGAAATGGTCTTCAACTCGAAATCCAGACGCTCCGACGTCACCTCATCCAGAACATCGCCATAACGCTCATGCGCACCCTTGTAGCAGAGGTGACAGAGGAATGCCACCGAATGACGGAACTCCTCCCCGCGGTCGTTGCCCTTCTCGTCGCATCTGCCCGCGTCGATCACGCCCTTGTATTTTTCCAGCTGATTGTCAATGTCTGCGAGAAAGTCCGGGTCGATCTGGAACTTGGGAAGAACGTGTCCACGGTCAATCGTGTAGCGCTCGATCTTGTCGCAGATTTCCATCGTATTCGTGATGACTTCAGGATGGTCCGGGAACAATGCTGCCATCTCTTCCTCGCTTTTCAGATACTCCTGCTGGGTATATCTAAGTCTGTTAGGATCATCAATAAACGCATTGGTCGTCAGGCAAATAAGCCTGTCATGCGCAGCTCCGTCCTCTTTTCTCACGAAATGGGAGTCGTTCGTGGCAATGACTTTCACACCATGTTTTTCCGCAAGGTCGAAAATTACCTCGTCATACTCCTTCTCCTTTTCGTAGACTTCAAGCGAAAGCCCCGGAACCTCCGTCTTATGGATCATGACTTCCAGGTAGTAATCATCCTTGAACACCCTCTTGTGCCACTCTATGGCCTTTTCCGCCCCCGCTATGTCTCCTGCAAGGATGAGTCTCGGAATCTCTCCTGCCATGCAGGCGGAAGAACAGATGATGTCGTCGTGATACTTCTCTATGACCTCGTGAGATACCCTCGGCTTGTAATACATACCCTCGATATGGCCTGTAGATACGATTTTCATCAAGTTCTTGTAGCCGTTGTAATTCTTCGCCAGCAGGATAAGGTGGTAATAACCCTTCTCCTTCACCCGGTGGTCTCCCTTGGAAACATAAATCTCGCATCCGATGATCGGTTTTACGTTCGGATGCTTGGCGGCGAACTTGAAAAATTCCTTCACGCCGTACATGTTTCCATGGTCCGTGATGGCAAGACCGGGCATGCCGAGTTCATCGGCTCTGTTGAACAGGTTTTCTATAGATGCCTGACCATCAAGAATGGAGTATTGCGTATGTACGTGGAGGTGAACGAATGCCATAACAGTATCTTTCTTATAGACTGACAAAGATACGAAAAATCCCCCGTTTTAAGGAGTATTTTTACTCATCCGTAGGACGGCTTCAGTGATTTGTTGCTAGTTTAAATTAAAAACCGACGTATTGACCATCAAATTATTTATATTTGTAGACGACCCCAAATCGAATTGCTGATGGAACGGATTGGAAAAATTATTTTAGCAGTGCTGATTCTGGCATTTGCGCAGACGGCATTTGCGCAGCAGAACAGACAAACGTACAGCATCTCAGGAAAAGTAATTGATGCTAAAACAGGCGAAGCGGTAATCGGAGCGGCGGTCAATGTGGAAGACACCGGTATCTGGGCGATATCGGACGAGAAGGGCGCCTTCACATTGACGGAAATCAAGCCGGGAAGCTACTCGGTGGTGTTCTCATGCCTTGGATTCGTGGACAATACTCTCTCGTTCGTCGTGCGCAAGGATATTCCCAACCTGACCATCAAGCTCGACCAGAACACGCTCGCGCTCAACAGCGTGGTCGTCACGGCAGAGCGCGACAAGGAAGGCATGAATACCTCTTTGAAATTCGGTGCCAATGCCCTTAATCACCTGCAGATGAGCAATGTGACTGACATCAGCGCGCTTCTTCCCGGCGGCAAGACCGTGAATCCCGACCTGACTTCAGAAAATGCCGTTTCTATCAGAAGTGGCGGTCTGGCTATAGGAAATGCTGCTTTCGGAACCGCCCTCGAAGTGGACGGCGTCCGTGTCGGAAACAATGCTTCTTTCGGCTCCATGTCAGGAACCGGCACACGTAATATCTCCACGGAAAATGTCCAGTCCATCGAAGTCATAACAGGAGTTCCATCAGCCGAATATGGAGACCTGAACAGCGGAATGGTGAGAATCAATACCCGTAAGGGATTGACACCCTGGAATATAACCTTCGCTGTGAATCCCAGGACATATCAGGCATCCGCATCCAAGGGCATTGACCTGAATCATAGGGGCGTGCTGAACGTCAGCGCCGAATGGACGCGTGCGACGAAGAAACTGTCGTCGCCGTACACGTCGTATACGAGGCGCGGTTTCTCGGCATCTTACAGCAATACTTTCAAGAAGGTGCTGAAATTCGAAATCGGAGCGACCGGCAATATCGGCGGCATGAACACGAAAAACGACCCCGATGCCTACACCGGGACATGGAACAAGTTGAGGGACAATGTTTTACGTGCCAATACCTCGCTTACGTGGCTTCTTCGCAAGTCGTGGGTTACAAACTTGAAGTTCGATGCGTCAGTGAACTACAATGACAACCGTTCCCAGGATCATGCTTACGGTTCGTCGGCTTCCTTCATGCCGGCGGTCCATTCGGAACAGGAGGGTTATTATCTTGCGGACAAGCTGCCTAAGAGCTATTTTTCTGATAAGGTGGTGGATTCCAAGGAGTTGGACTATGCTGCATCGCTGAAATACGAGTGGTTCTGGAAGTCCGGAAAGAAAATCAGCAAGCTGAAGGCCGGTGTCCAGTGGAAGGCAAACGGCAATGTCGGTGAGGGTGAATACTACAAGGATCCTTCTCTCGCTGCAGACGGCTATCGTCCAAGGCCTTACAGCCAATATCCGTTCATGCACAATGTTGCCGTATACGCAGAAGAAGATTATACTTTCCCTATCGGCAAGACCACACTTCAGGTTTCCGCAGGTCTGCGTATGGAGAATCTCTTCGTGAAAGATACCGATTACAAGAACGTCAGCAGCCTGTCTCCGCGTTTCAATGCCAAGTGGAAGGTTTCGGACAATTTTTCTGTCCGCGGCGGCTGGGGAGTGAGCGAGAAGCTTCCGTCATTCTACATCCTCTATCCGGTGCAGAATTACCGCGATATCCAGACATTCGGTTTCTCGCACGGCGATTCGTCTTCGTATGTCTATTATACTCAGCCATATAAGATGCTTTTCAATGAAAATCTGAGATGGCAGAAGAATTACAATGCCGAGTTTGGTATCGAGACATATTTCTGGCGTACATCGGTTTCACTCGTCGGTTTCTTCAACAAGACGAAAGCTCCGTATGCGTACCAGAAGACATATACTCCGTTCAGTTACAACATAATGACGCTGCCTGCAGGTTACAAGGTGCCTGACAACCCGCAGATTCGTGTGGATGACCAGACTGGGCAGGTCTATATGCGCGGAACGGATGAAGATTTCTGGACTCCGATGGATACCAAGGTGACCGACAAGACATTTGCCGAGTCGCAATTGCCTGGAAACGGGGATGACATATATCGTACAGGCGCTGAACTCATCATTGACTTTCCGGAAATCGCCCCGATAAGGACCAAGTTCAGGCTGGATGCCAATTACTCGTTTACTCGTTATGTCGACAATACATTGAGCTGGGACTATCGCAACGGCTGGTCGCATACTAGCCTGCCGAACAGGTCCTACCAATATGTCGGCATTTACGCCAACGGCGGGGCAAACAGCACGTTCAACGGAAAGAAGGCCCATAACCTGAATGCCAACCTGACCGCGATCACGCACATCCCGGAGGCGAGAATTGTCATCACCTGCCGTCTGGAAATGTCGCTGCTGAACCGCTTCCGCAATCTGTCAAGCTACCAGGGCAAGCAGTATGCGTACAATGTCAATGCTGAGGGCTTCGAGGCTACCGGCGGTGACATCTACAAGTCCAACAGCTACACGGCTATCCGTCCTGTAAAATATATGGATGAGAACGGTGTGGTGCATGACTTTACGGACAAGGAAGCCGCAGATCCGACATTTGCCAACCTTATAGTGAAGTCCAGCAACGTCTACACTTTCGCGCAGGATGGTTATGGCGCGTATTTCTCTGCCAATCTGAGCGTTACGAAGGAAATCGGAGACCATGTGTCACTTTCTTTCTTCGCCAATAACTTTACCAATTCCCGCAAGTTCGTGACTTCCAAGGCTACCGGCGTGAGCGCGATTTTCACTCCGGCATTCTATTACGGACTGACTTGCAGACTTAAATTCTGAATGATATGAAAAAGATATTTTATATAGTTCTTTCTGCATTGGCATTGGCCTCCTGCGTGAACCTGAAAACTGGGGATCCGTATTCGGAGGCATTGTACCGTCTGGTCATTGAACCTTCTTATCCTGAGGATTTTCCTTCGGAGATCAAGGGGGGGGCTACGATTACCGTGACAGACAGGAATCGCGGGAATAGTTACACTCAGAGCACGAAGGCTGACGGCAATGCCGAGATTGAGCTGCCGGCCGGCAGTTACCGGGTGTCGTATTCGAGCAGTTATGACGGGGTGTCGTATAATGGTTCCGTAGATAAGGTGATTCTGGATGGCTCCAAGTCTGTTTCCTTTTCGATCAGGGATGCCCGTTCCGGAAAGATTGTCTTCAAGGAAATTTATTGCGGAGGTTGTACGAAATATCCGGAAGAGGGTACCTATAACTCTGATTCTTATGTGATTCTGCATAACAATACTTCCGAGGTCCAGTATCTTGATGGGCTGTGCTTCGGCGTTCTCGACCCGTACAATGCCAATGCCAGCAATGTCTGGACTTCTACTGACCCTGCAACGGGCGAGACCATTTATCCTGATTTCGTTCCGGTCGTGCAGGCCGTATGGCAGATAGGCGGAGATGGAACAAGATTCCCGTTGGAACCGGGCAAGGATGCTGTAATAGTGGTTTATGGTGCCATCGACCATGCCGCCACGTATCCTAATTCGGTGAATCTGAACAATTCGGATTATTTCGTATGCTATAATTCGAACTATTTCAACATGACGTTCTTCCATCCTGCACCCGGAAACAATATTCAGCAGGAAAGGATACTGGATGTCGTAGTGAAGTTGGGAGAGGCTAAAGCTTACGCTCTTTCCCAGACATCCCCGGCGGTAGTGATTTTCAGGGCTCCTGAAGGAACTGACATGAGAGAGTTCGTTCAGCAGGAAGGCAGCATAATCCAGAAACCTGGTTCGGCGAAAGACCGTATCGTCAAATTGCCGATAGAGTGGGTTGTGGACGGTGTCGAGGTGTTCCAGAAAGGTGGAGCGAACAAGAAGAGGCTCTGTCCTGATATCGATGCCGGGGCTATAGATTTTACGGCCAAGCATGAAGGTCATACGCTCTTCCGTAATACGGATAAAGAGGCTACTGCTGTTTCCGGATTTGAAGTGCTGATGGACACAAATAATTCTACCAAAGATTTTTATGAACGCGAAAAACAGTCTCTCCATGAATAAGGCATTGAAATTTACAGTGGCTGCGGCCCTTCTTTTCTGGTCTGCCGGACTGTTCGCGCAGACATTCGATATCGTGGAACGCAGGGACTTCTGGAATGCCGGAAGAAATGTCAACGGTCTCAGAACAGATTCATTGACAGTGTCTTATGCTGAACTCTTCGGAAATTATACCGGAGGAAAATATCGGAATCCCAATGAACCTGTCTCCCAGTGGAGTGCGGGTGCTTCTGCCGGGACGATTACCCATCTGAAGAAATTTTCCATGATCGGAGGATTCTCGTTCACCAATACCGAAAGTCGCAAGGCTTGCGGGTCAATGTCTGCCCGTCCTGGATATTACCCCGTGGATATTTACGAATTTACTCCGGGACGCAAGACCAGGCAGCAATATGCGTTTCTGGGTGGAATCGCGGTGGACTTGAATGACAGCTGGCGTCTTGGCGGTATAATCGACTTTGCTGCTGAGAACTATACCAAGCGCAAGGACCTCAGGCATACGAACTATCTTCTGGACATGACCGTGTCGCCTAGTGTGATGTGGCATCGCGGAGATTTGGCGCTCGGAGCAAGCTATATCTTCTCCAAGAATTCGGAAACGATTACTGCTGAGGAACTTGGAATTTCATCCGGTATATATGAGGCATTTGTCGACAAGGGACTTATGTATGGTGTGAAGGATGCCTGGGATAATTCCGGACTGCATATCAAGGAGGCCGGCGTGTCCGGATTTCCTTCCAGGGAGATTGCTCATGGCGGCGCTATCCAGTTCCAGTGGGGAAACTTTTACGCGGATTATGAAGTGACTGCAAGTTACGGAAGCACAGGTGAAAAGCAGAAAATCTGGTACAATTTCGACGGCTGGGCGATGAATGCCAGGCTGGGTTACCGCGTGCCTGGAAGCGGTTTTGACCAATATTTCAGGACAAGATGGGCGCTTGACAGTCAGGACAATGATGAGAATGTATTGGAAAATGTCACCGAGAATGGCGTGACCACTACGCAGAAGTACGGTTCCAATACGATTCTTACCCGTCAGAATACCGCTGCCGGTTTCGAATGGGAGATAATAACTGCCGCAGGGGAGTATCTCAATGCCGGTCTTGACTGGAATCAGGAGAAGGGCATCAGCACGATAATGTACCCTTATGTCATGACCAACAAGCTGGATATCATCAATTTCCATGTCGGCTTCCTGTTCAAGTTCGGTCCTGTGGACTGGAGGATGAACCTGAATTTCTCCAAAGGATGGGACGACGACCGTTCGCGCAAGGTCAATGAGTCCGTCGCCGTGACGGGTGAACCGTTCAGGCTCAATGAATATGAGGAGTGGATGACCGAGTGGCAGGCCAGGCAGAAAGGCGTGTATGACATCGCATTGAGATATAATTTCCCGAAGGGCGTTTATATCGAGGCGGCAGCTGAGATCGTCTCCGGATTGTCGAAGAAGAAGGATGGCCTGCTCAGCGGCAACCGTAATACGGAAACATTGAAAATAGGATATAATTTTTAAAACATAGTGCTATGAAGAAAGTCTTTTTACTCGCTACGGCGGCTGCCGTTATGGCCGGCTGTCAGACGGAAAAGGTGGAATCGCCTGTTCCTGAATTGGTTAAGATAGTTCCTGTCGTAACCAAGGCTACTGACGTAAACTTCGAAAATGGCGATAAAGTAGGTGTTACCATCATGCAGGGTGAGACTGCTTATGCGACCAATGAACTTCTTACTTACGGGGACAATGTCTTTTCAGGTACTCTGAAATGGTATCCTGAGGCATTGACACCATCTACCATTACCGCATATTATCCTTATGCTTCTGCGGGCGCTCCTTCTTCTTTCACTGTGGCTGCCGACCAGACAAAGGGCTATACTGCGTCTGACCTTATCGCCGGAAAGAAAGAGGATGTCACTCCTTCGGTCAATGCCATCGTGGTTCCTTTCAAGCACCTGCTGACCAAGATTTCCCTGGAAATCGACAATCAGTCGCAGGCGAACATCGCATCTGTGGAACTTCGTGGTTCGAAGACTACTGCTGATGTCGATCTTACTGCAATGACGGCCGTGGCTTCCGAGTCTTCCGCAGTGGAGACCGTGAAGGCTTTCAAGGTGACTGACAATGCATTGTACAGCGCTATCGTAGTTCCTCAGACTGTGGCTTTCGAGATGGCTGTGACTACTTCTACCGGCAAGGAACTTACACAGAAGCTCGTTTCTACCGAATTGAAGCAGGGTATGCAGTATACCATCAAGGTGAAGGTCCTGCCTGCTGACATCAAGGTTTCCATCTCCGGTGAAATCGAGGGCTGGGGAAATGGCGGCGAGATCGGCGGCGATGTTCCTGCATATATCGACTTCGCGGAGTATGACGGATATTTCATTTATAAGAATGAGAAATATACGACGGCGAAGATGGCTGATGGTTCAGTTTGGATGACTCAGTCCATGCGTTATGTGCCTGAGGGATATACGGTTTCTACTGATCCGAAGGTGGCGGCTCATATTTGGGCGCCTTATACTTTAGTTGAAGGGGCGGCTGTTCCTTCAACGGAAGAAGGACTCGTAAATAAAATTGGGTATTTCTATGACTATCAGGCAATTTTCGGTGAGGAAATCACTGCTGAAAATGCCGGTTCATTCGAAGGCAAGCAGGGTATCTGCCCTAACGGGTGGCACGTGCCTACAAGGGCTGAATATATCACTCTCTGCGGATTCTCCAATAAGGGAGCCAATGACGATGCGACTATTACGGATGAAAATGCCTTGTTCTGGGACAAGGATGCCAAATATGGCTCTGTCAAGAAGTCGAATGAACTTGGGTGGAACTTCGTGTTCGCCGGGAATCGTCAGAAGGCGAACTTCTCTGCTACGGGTGCGTATTCCAAGGTTTCTATAGCTAGCGCTAATACGAATGATGCATCTTTTGCGGGGAGTCCTGCCGTTACATATATGGCTTCTTCAACACTTAATAAAGCAAGCTATAGCACCTCCGACCCTAAGGTACTTAGTAATATCCAGTTCTTCGGAATGATGACTACGTTTACAGGTCAATATAAGGACGGACGTCTTTCGATGAGTTTTGTGCACATTGAGAACGGCATAAGCCTCCGCTGCGTGAAGAACAAGTAACCATAATCTAGGAGAAGGATCCATTTCTTAAAAGGTGAGATTGCCTCCTCTTATACTTATAACTAATGGCTAAAAAATCAACAATCATAAGGAATTGGCCTAAGTATCTCCTCCAGTGGGGAGTGCTGGTCGCATTGGCGGCGTTCTTGCTCATCCCGGGCAAGAACCCGGCCAACCCTGAAGCGTATTGCCCTATGGGCGGACTTCAGGCATTGACGACATTCTTCGTAAGAGGATCATTGCCTTGCAGCATGAGCATGGTGCAGATAGTCATGGGTATTGTCCTCGCGGCTTCTGTCGTGCTTTTCAGCAAACTGTTCTGCGGTTATATCTGTCCGCTCGGCACTGTGCAGGACCTTCTGGTCAAGCTGCGCAATGTCATCGGTTGGCAGGGCATTGAAATAAAGAACGGAAGCGTTGCCGACAAGGTCCTCCGCGTCATCAAATACGCGCTGCTGTTCTGGATTTTCTACATGACGGCCACTGCAAGTGAGCTGTTCTGCAAGAATCTGGACCCGTATTACGCTGTGGCGACCGGATTCAAGGGTGAAATCACCCTGTGGATGTCCATTGTGACGGTAGCATTGGTCCTGATATGCGGATTCATGATCAACATGTTCTGGTGCAGGTACTTGTGCCCGCTCGGAGCGATTTCGAATTCATTGAAGTTCTGGGGCTGGATCGTCGTGCTCGCGGCGGCTTATTACGTGCTGGGACTTTTGGGCGTCAATGTTCCTTGGTGGCTTCTTCTGGCGCTGTTCTGTATTGCCGGATATCTTCTGGAGATACTTTGCGGCCGTCCGAAACTTCAGATGCTGCACATCATGAAGAACGATGCGAAATGTACGCATTGCGGAATCTGCAACAAGCATTGTCCTTATGGAATCGATGTAGCGAACAGCAGGAACGGGGCAGTCAAGTCCGTGGATTGTACGCTTTGCGGCGAGTGCACGGCGGTTTGTCCTACGGAGGCTATCCATGCCGGCGTGTGCGTGAAGGGCGGCAGGAATCTGGGCAATGTGGTTCTGCCTGCGGCTATCGCCGTCGTGCTGGTGGCTGTCGGCTTCTGGGCCGGGGACAAGTATGAATTGCCTACGATCAATGTTACCTGGGGCCTGGAGCAGACGATGGAGGACGGCACCGTGAAGCAGCTGGTGGATCCTTCGGCTCTGGAGACCATGGAGATGACCGGATTGCGTTCTGTGAAGTGCTATGGAAGTTCCATGGCGTTCAAGGCCAAACTGGAGAAAATCCGCGGCGTGTACGGTGTGAAGACATTCGTGGCTCATCATAGGGCGGAGATTACTTATGATCCGTCAGTCACGACTCCTGAGCAGATTCAGGAAAGTGTGTTCACGCCGTCCAAGTTCCGTGTGAATACCCCGGATCCGGCGGTAGTCGACAGTGTGAAGATGGTGACCATCAGGACCGAAAACATGTATGACAAGCTGGACCTTAATTATCTTGGTCTGCAGATGCGTCTGACTGACAAGAAGATATATGGATTGGAGTCCGTGTTCGCTTGTCCGCTCATCGTCAGGGTTTATATGGATCCTTCCGAGAATCTCGACAAGGCTTGGTTCAAGCAAATCGTGAACATGAAGGAACTTGAGATGCCTGTACACGGTGGCGGTACCAAGACTACTCCGGTGAACTTCAAGTTCGTGGATATGGAAGACGGCGAGAGCTTTATTTCTACGGAAATGTTTGTCCATAAGATGTTTACGCCGTTCAAGTGGGAGTCCAAGAAGAGGGTTGAGGAGTTTGAGGGCAAACCGCAGTTCGTGTATGAGATTCCTGATGCGAATTACGAGAAGCCTATCATCCTGCGCAATCTTCCGTTTGTAAGCAACCATTTGTCGAAAAATGACGGCATCATAGGTGTATATCTTGAACTCAACAAGGAGCTGGTGCCTACGCTTATGATCAGATATGCGGCTCCGATGACTGCTGACCGTGTCTGGGAACTTCTGAATATGGATAAATGGACCATCACTTACGCTGCCGACGACGTGCGTGAAGTGGATGCCAAATTGAAGTTCAAGACTCCGGGTACGGAGGTTCCGTATCATGGTTCTGTTCTTGAAGAAGTTACTCAGGGTGTTGGTTAGAGGTATTGATTATTAATGGATTAGCATTCCTTGGATGTTTTCTGTCCGAGGAATGCTAAAGTTCTTATAGAAACAATATGAAGATGAAAAGACATTGTCTGGCAGCATTGACCCTGGCCGGTATTATTCTGGGGCAGGCGGCAGCCAGGGCGGATGAAGGCATGTGGCTGATTCAGGACATCAATTCTGCATTGGAAAAGAAGATGCAGGATAGGGGATTGAAACTGTCTGCAGGTGAGATTTATAATGCGGATGCGCCGGGGGCTGCTGTCTCCGATGCCATCATTTCGCTGGGATTTTATTGTACCGGAAGCATCATTTCCGATCAGGGATTGCTCATTACGAACCATCATTGTGCCTACGGTGATGTTTTCGCGCTGAGTACGCCGGAACACAATTATCTGGAAGATGGATATTGGGCGACGACGGCTGACAAGGAGTTGCCGATTCCTGACAAGGATGTGTTTTTCCTGAAGCGCGTGCTGGATGTCACGTCAGAAGTCGTTGCGCTTCGTGAGGATCTGCGTTGCAAGGGCCAGCCGTGCGGCATGCGCCGTCTAAGTTCCGTCATGGAAAAGAAGTACAAGAAGGAGACCGGCAAAGAGGCATATTTGAGTTCAATGTGGGCAGGGGAAAAGTACTATATGGCTCTGTATGATGTGTATAGGGACTTGCGTCTGGTGGCTGCGCCTCCTGTTTCCATCGCCTCTTTCGGTGGCGATACGGATAACTGGGAGTGGCCTCAGCAGAAATGCGATTTCGCCATGTACAGGGTTTATACCGCGCCTGACGGGGCTCCTGCTGCATATTCCGAGAAGAACGTGCCGCTCAAACCGCTCCGCAAACTGGAGATTTCTCTTGCCGGTTACAAGCCTGGTGACTTCGCCATGGTGATCGGTTATCCGGGCCGCACTTCCCGCTATTCCAGCTCAATGGAGACTGATTATCAGGAGCGTGTGTCGTTGCCGATAACCAATGAACTCCGTCGCGGGCAGATGGAAATCATGCGTCGCTGGATGGATTCCGATCCTGCCATTTGGCTGAAGTATTCTGATACTTTCTTCGGTCTGAGCAATGTCGGTGAGATGCAGGAGGGTGAGGCAATGTGCCTTAAACGCTTCGGTGTCAAGGAGATAAAGGAGAATGAGGAGAAGCTGCTGCAGGAGTGGATCGAGTCGTCGCCCGACCGCAAGGCCAAGTGGGGGACTCTTATTCAGGATCTGAAGTCAATGTATGCCGAGACGGAAGCGATAGAGCGTGACAAGGCGTATTTCCGCGAAACCATGTTCCGTGGCACAATCATCGGCCGCACAATCATGCGCATGAAGAGTGCCAGGGGTGATTTCGCCAAGATGTCACGATACCTTGAACGCGGTATGGCAGAGACTGACCCGCGTGTGGAAAAAGACCTCGTAAGATATGCTGCAGAGCAGTTTCTCACTCACATTGACCCGTCTTACTTCGGTCCTTATCAGAGCGAGCTGGTCGCGAAGTTCGGCACCGATTACGACGCAATGGTCGATTATATCTGGGACGGGACAATGTTTGCGTCCGTGGAGAAGTCGCAGCAGTTCACGTCTCCTCAGCAGTTCGCGGAGGATCGTCTGGCGCGTTTTATCACTGATGTAAGTATTCAGGATTTCAATAGTGCCTGCAATGATTTGAATATCAGGAACAAGATTCTCGGCTGCAATCATGGCTATGTCCAGGCTCTCTACGAGATGCGTGCGGACAAGGGCATCGCCCAGTATCCTGATGCAAATTCCACAATGCGAATTACTTATGGGACTGTCGGTCCGCTTGAGCCTAATGATGGTGTCTGGTGTTCATGGCAGACGTCCTCGAACGGTATCCTCGAAAAATACGACCCGAAGAACCGTGATTTCAAGCCTTCGGATGAGTTTATGTCAATGTTGAGGTCACGCGACTGGGGCCGCTGGGCTGTCCCGATGCCTTCCGCATCCAAGAAGTCCCGCGCAGAATCAGATGTAGCCGCCTCAGGTTTTTCAGGTGCCCATGCCGGAACCCTGCCGGTCAATTTCTTGACTGACAATGATATAACAGGCGGTAATTCCGGAAGTCCTGTCCTCAATGCCTCAGGTCAGGTCATCGGTCTGGCATTTGACGGCAACAAGGAGTCTCTCGCGAGTGACCTCTATTGTACCCCTGGCTACAACAAGTGCGTCTGCGTGGATATCCGCTACATCCTCTGGACCCTCGACAAGTACGCCGGAATGGGCCGAATCCTGGATGAACTCGGATTGTAGTCAAAATTTTTTGGCAAAACCGAATATTCGTTTTATCTTTGCATTCCTATCAGGAGAAATCGGTTGACGAATCTCTCGAAGGAATGCATTTCCGGAGAGGTGGGTGAGTGGCTGAAACCACCAGTTTGCTAAACTGACGTACGGGTTTACCGTACCACGAGTTCGAATCTCGTCCTCTCCGCAAACGTCATGAAGCTCGGCGCATCGCGCCGGGCTTTTACATTTGAAGGCCGTCAGGAGCTCGCTCCTGTCAAGGCCTTCAAATGTAAAAGCCCCACGGCCTCCGGCCGTGAGCTTCATGACGCGTGCAAGGGCCCCTCCGGCAAGGAGCAGAGAAAAGGCACGCGCAGCGTGGCTAATCTCGTCAATTCCATTCAAGACTCCCTAACATGCCTACAACTCGCAGTTTTCTCTCAGTCAAGTATTTATCTTAACGAGATAACACGCTGTTTATCAGCCAGTTCCAACTCGCAGTCCAACTCGCAATCCATCTCACCCGCTAGGTGGTCGTTTATTATACACCCACCTTTTTTCCCACACAGTGCACACTTCGTTCCACCTAAAACGTTTTCGCAGAACAAAACGCCTTTGAAAATCCATTTGGTGCAACCTAAAACGTTTATTTGGAACGAAATTGTGTCAGGCCGGAGGGCGAGGTTACGACTATCAGCCTTTCTGCCCGGAACCTGGCTAATGCTACACCATCGAACACGGCGGCTACAGGATTGTTGCTGCTCCCCGCGCCGTTTACATCGGCGGTATCTGGAATCAAGAGGATGCCGACAAGTGGCTCACCATCATCCAGGCGCCTGTAGAAAAGGCATAATGAAAAGACACGTCCTTGTGAACGGTTTCGATCACATTTGCGGCTAATAATCCGCAAAATCTGCGGGTTATTTACCGCAAAGTGTTATATTCGCAGAAAAATTAAGCACGATGTATATTCATCAGACAGACACTTGGCCGCATTTCAATTGGGACCGGAGCCGTATAGATCCCAAACTTGCTGCCGTAAATAAAGCCACCGGTTATCTGGAGGGGATACTGTCCTCCATTGGTTTCTACGTAAAGGAGCGTGCAGCAGTGGAAGCTTACACGCATGATATCGTCGCGTCCTCAGAGATTGAAGGCCTGTTGCTGAATCCAGACCAGGTACGTTCTTCCATAGCCAGGAGGATGGGTGTCCAAATTACAGGTGAGGTCCCTTACGGCCATTACGTAGAGGGAATCGTGCAAATGATGATGGATGCTGTCCAAGGTTACGACAAGCCTCTCACCGATGACCGGCTATTCGGATGGCATTGCGCTCTTTTTCCGAATGGCAGGAACGGTTACGAGGAAATCAACGTGGGGAAATACCGCGGAGATGAAATGAACGTCATTTCTGGTGCTCTGGGAAGGGAAAAGGTCCATTACCACGCTCCCGCACCGGAGAGAGTTCCGGAAGAAATGAACATATTTCTAAAATGGTTCAATGACCCTTCTACCCCCAGAGATTACGTCAAATCAGCCATTGCTCACTTCTGGTTCGTCTGTATCCACCCCTTTGACGATGGCAACGGTCGTATCGGCAGGGCCATTGCAGACATGGCGCTGAGCCAGGCTGACAACTCGACGCTGCGATACTTCAGTATGTCCAGCCAGATAGGACAGGAGAAGAACAAGTATTACGACATGCTAGAGCGTTGCCAGAAAGGCACAACTGACATCAGTGCCTGGATTGAGTGGTACCTGGATTGTATGCTGCGGGCAATCAAGGGGGCGGAAGAGATGCTGTCTTCCATTCTGAACAAAGCCGTCTTTTGGCAGAACCACTCCCAAGCTGATATCAACGAGCGTCAACGCACTGTTCTCAACATCTTCCTGGACGGTAACAAGGGTAAACTTACTGCCAAGCGCTGGGCAAAACTCGCCAAGGTTTCTCCAGATACCGCAGTTCGTGATGTACAGCACCTAGCAGAGATAGGCATCCTGATTCCTGAGGAGGGTAAAGTTCGCAATATTGCTTACGGAATAAAGATTTCCGACAAGAAAACTTTGATTCCCGGACCGATAGAGGAGGAGTAATTAAAAAGCTAGACAGACTATTATCCTATTTACTGTTTCCTTAATTGGAGGCAGATCATTCTCACCCGCCAGGTGGTTGGTTTATATTATACCCACGCCTTTTTCTAACACAGTGCGCATTTTGTGCTGCATAAAACGTTTTCACGGAACCAAACGCCTCTGAAAACCCATTTGGTGCAACTTAAAACGTTTATTTGGAACGAAATTGACAAGAATATTTATGGTATAGTGACTTATGCTACACGACTTCACAAGATATTATGGCTGTTTTTAACATTTTTGTAACAATTTTCTCAAAAAAAAATAGCTAAATTCGAAAAAATATATGACACCTGTTTTCAAATCCAAAATCCATGAAAATAAATCGCTTATTGTGCCTATTGACTTTATTGGTCTTGCCGCTCGGCATCGGTGCTCAGGATGTCAAGTACTTCAAATATCAAGGAGAGGTGAATGTGTCCTATACGTTCGACATGAGTGAAGAGCTTAATAACCTTAACCTGGAAGTAATCAATGGTGTGCGCTTCTCGCGTTATCTTTTCGCCGGTGCGGGTATAGGAGCGACCGCTGATCTTTCAGATGAAGCCATAATCTTCCCTATATTCGTTGATGTAAAAGGTTATTTGCCAGTTGCTCGAAAACTGGATTTGACCGCTGGGGTGGATGTAGGAACAAAACTCGATTATACGTATGATATGACAGGCGGTTTAATGTTCCGACCTGAGTTCGGCTTACATTTTCCGATGAGGCAGAAGGTCGGAATGAAATTGACCTTATTATACGAAAGGTATAGTTGCAAGACGACTGTTATGAATGCAGAAGTCAAATACAAACTGAACCAGATAGGTATTAAGCTAGGTGTTTCATTTTAGTAAGCATGAAAACCCATCTCACCAGCCAGGTGGTTTCATGTAATACACCCGCCTATTTTCTCTCACAGTGCACACTTTGTTCTACCTAAAACGTTTTCGCGGAACAAAACGTCTCTTAAAACCCATTTGGTGCAACTTAAAACGTTTATTCGGAACCAAATGGTAAGAATACTTGTGGGGCAGGTGTAAAAACTGACCGCCGGATGGGGAATCGCTCCTGATCCGGCGGCCATGATTTTCCCACCTGTGGGAATCAATATGTAAACCTAATGCTTTACCACATTTTTAGTCTTGCTGTTTACCGACTGGGGATTTCCGTAGTAATCTATGTGGGAATTCCCGGACGTCTCGGTCTCGAGCTTTTGGGTGACTGTGACTGTGGCACCGGACACGCCGGACAGATTGACGGAAGCATCCTTCACGGTAAAACTCTTGCCGTTGAAAGTCGCAGTTCCGGAGGCGGTGACACTCATTTTATCCCCGTCTCCCTGGAGAGACAGCGACGACGCTCCGTCCAATTCCACAGAAACAATTCCGATTTCTCCGGAAAAAATCACAGATGATGCACCGGAAAAATTTGCCAGCAATTCATTGGCATTGACCTCCAGAGTCTTGATCTTGCCGACGCCGCTTGCGGAGGCATTGATGATTCCGGAACGGATTTTCTCGAACTTGAGCGCGGTCGCGCCTGACATTGACAGCTGGACCTTGTCGGAATTTATGGAAGAAATGCCGGCTATCTCGGAAGCACCGCTGCATGTGATGAAACATGCCCCGGATTTCAGCGTCAGGTCGTCAATGCGTGAGGAGCCGCTCAGTGTGATATTGGTCTTGTTCCAAGTTCCGGAAAGCCCGTCTAACTTCGCTGCCCCGGACAATGTTATCGCCAGATTGTCCCCTGAGAAAGTCCCGCCCGACACGCTCATGCGGCTGGCTCCGTTTAATGTAACGCTCGGAAAATCAGGCGTATAAATTGTCACGGTCGCACATGGGGCGCTGATATTCGAACTGCGGTACGGATATTTTTTCACATCCGTCACCAACTCCAGGACGCTACCCGACTTTCTGATTTCGAACAAGTCGATGTCATCACTGTCCCACACCTCCATGACGACTTTATAATGATCCGACTTGACCAATGAAATATTATAAGAAGTGGAAACGAATTTGCCACGTCCGTAAACTGACTGGGTTCTGGATACGGTGCGTATCGCGTTGAAAGACTTGAAATCATATTCCCGTCTCATGGCAGGATTCACACCTGCATTGACCTGAATTACGGACATCGCGCAAAGCAAGATCAGCAAAAAAAGATTCTTTTTCATAACATTGAAAATTTAATTATCATGCACGGCCGCCGTCCCGATGAAATAAGCCCGGCAACATTCGCCGTATAATGTTCTGATTTCGTCAAGGCTGCGGTTGCAATATTTTTTCGTAACTTCCAGTTTTTCAGTATCTTCCAGTCCTTCGGCAAGATCCTCCGGACAATACAGCAGGCTCTCGATGACTGACGACAGGCCCATCTCGCGGCACAGCTCCGACGCCGTTTCCATCTCCCGCACCTCCGAAAGCAGCGGCGCCACGCCCTCCCGATAATTCGCCACATACACCTCCGCCGGATCAATCCGTGCTTCGCGCCCCGGCAAAATGATGACGACCATCAATGCTGCCGCCATCCCTGTTAAGGTCAATGCGAGTGTACGTCTGCGGAAGCGCTTTCTTGCACGCTCCTCATGAAGCCTCCCGAGAAACGCCTGCTCCGTCACCGACGGACAGCTTTCCAGTCCTTCGGCCAGACCCCTATACTTCTCGAAATATTTCTCCATATCATTCATAATCATTGAATTTCAACCTTTCTTTCAATTTTTCCGCAAGTTTTTTGCGTCCTCTCATGTATTGGCTGCGGACGCTGGATTCGCTGATTTTCAACATTGATGCAATCTCTTTATAATCAATGTCTTCTATAAGTTTCAATGTCAATATCGTCCGGTAGCCGTCGGGCATTGCCTTCAGCGCTTCCATTACCATGGGGAACACTTTTCCGTCCAATCCGGACCAAACCTCTTCGTTGCCATCGGCAAGAACGGATTCCGCAGAAGTGAAGGCATCGTCAATGTTCACGAACCGCTTTTCGCGGCGCAGAAAGTCAATCGACTTGTTTATGCAGATCCGCTTCAGCCACGCCCATTCGTCGTCAGGTCTCCTGCTGCCCGTAATGAACCGGATCAATGTCTCCTGCATGATTTCTTCCGCTTCGCCTGATGACAAAGTGATGCGCAAGGCCGTGTTGTACAGTCTCTTGCCGTATTGCCGGAAAAGTTCCTCCGCTTTTTTGTCATCAATATCCATTTCTTCATCCAATGTTCTATATCCTAGACGGGCAATGATAGATTTTGTTGCATGAATTCTTTAAAAATAGTAATTTTCGGAATCATTGATAATAAAACATTGACCTGAATTATGAGAAATTTCTTGAAAACACTGGTGACGATGGCATTGTCACTTGGATGCATTGCGGTAGCGAATGCGGAGCCTGGATTGAGGGCGGAGTGCCCTCGGGGGAAGTATAAGGTGGCGAAGGGTGCGGACCTGCGCATCTTGGACGACAATATCTGGGATTACAGCAAGGACACGATTCCGCCGGCTTGGCAGAAACTTGGGGAGGACCCTCGCGACAGTGTCAGGGGGCCGCAGTTCGCGCGGTTGATTTCGGATTACGCACCGGACGTGTTCGCATTGCAGGAATATTCGAAACACATGCACGACGTGTTCTATCCGTTGGTGCAGAAAAAGGGATATCAGATCGCGTATGAGTCCGGGAAAAACTGGAACAATACACCTATATTCTATAAGCCGGATGAATTGGAGCTCCTTTATGTGAAATTCAATCTTTATACGCCGTCGGAGTGGTGCAACCATGGCTCCAAGTCTTATACGTCAGCTGTGTTCAAGCGCAAGAAGGACGGAAAGGTTTTCGCATTGGTCGGGACGCATCTATGGTGGAAGAGCGACAAGGCAAAGGCGGGAAGCACGCAGGCGAGGGCTTCGCAGGTAAGGCTGATCATGGCTGAGGTGGAGGGCATTCTCGCCAAGTACAAGGATATTCCGGTGTTTGTCGTGGGGGATATGAATTGCGAGGAGAATACTGTCCCGATGCAGCAGTTTGTCCAGGCGGGCTATGTTCCTTGCTATAAGGCTGCTACTGTTTACGGGGATAATCATAACGGTCATCATATATGCAGTCCGGCCGACGGATATTCTACGGCGAGCAGAAGGAAGGCGGACACCAGGGAAGGTGGCGCCATCGACCATCTGTTCATTTATGATCCTGCCGGAACTGCCGAGGTGAAGGTTTTCGACTGCATCATGGAAGAGTACACCGTAAAGCTTACCGACCACTATCCGAATATCATTGACGTGAGACTGTAGTCCGCGAGCATCCTCTTATTGAATAATTACTGATGCAAATGTTCAAATCCATCAAAGACCAGACGGACGAAGTCCTTTTCGTGAAATTGAAGCGTGGCAATATCCGCAGTTTCGAGGCGATATATGACCGCTACGCTCCGATGGTATTGAATTTTGTCCGCAAGATGATCAAGGATCAGATGCGTGCGGAAGATATTACCCAGAACATATTCATGCGGCTTTATGTCTCACGGAACAGCCTGGAGCCGGGGCTCTCGCTAAAGAACTGGCTGTTCGTGTGCGCCAGGAACGAGGCGTTGGATGTTCTCAGGTCCAAATGGGCGAAGGATGTGGCGAAGGTCCAGGAGATAATGGAAGATGCCCAGGTTTCTGTTCCGGAAGACGAGATGATACGGAGAGAATCCGCCGCGCAACTGCGTACTATGGTGGACGACCTTCCGGACCAGCGCGCCAAGATATTGAAGATGAGTAAGCTGGATGAGCTTTCAAATAGAGAGATAGCCGAGAGGCTGGGGCTCTCCGTACGCACAGTGGAGAAGCATCTGGAACTCGCCCTGAAAGATCTTCGTGGAAAGTTGAATTGACATTTTATGGCATTGACATAAAAAATCAAAAATTTTTCCTAAGCCGTTACGTAAATTTTCCGAGTCGTACGTTCTTATGGTGAAAGGCAGTGAAAGATTGCCACAGAAATCTGTTTTCTTATCATATCGTAATGGACAAGAGACTGAAAGATTATTATGACGGCTTGTTTTCCCCGGAGGAAGAGTCAGAAGTCCAGAAGTGGCTCGCTCTCCACGGGAAAGATGAATTTGTGTCCGACTCCTTGCGGGAGCTGTTCGACGGGGAAATCAGAGACTCAATCAGATACTAGAAATTATAATTTTCCAATAAGTGTTCCTCCGTATTGTAGAATAGTAGCCGAGGCCATTGTGGCAAGATATCAACTAAATGTAGGATATACGACATATTTAAGAAGTGTAAATACAGGGAAAGAAATACGTTTGGAGGGACGTTGGAGAGGGATTGACTGTGCGGAAATTAAAGCAAAATGTACAGAATATGAACTGGATTCAAATAATATCACTAAAATAAAGACATTTAACGGAGTGCCACATGAAGCAGTTGTCTAATAATAAGAATCTAAAGAGATTGCTTGTATGCCTATTTGTTATGCTTGTATCTTGTTCCGCATTGTTTGGACGCAACCCTATAAAGAATAGTAGATGCGATACTGAGTTTTTGCGGATTGTAGAAAGTATAAAACCGGGAGCAAGCAGAGATTTCGTGAAAAAACGTTTAGGAGAACCGTATAAAGTTGCATTTGTTCAGATTGCAGATAGTTGTTTATATGAACAGATGTCTTATCT
>ERZ1034719.251-NODE-251-length-35761-cov-6.633311_pt1 | contig 35761 bp, 35 predicted proteins | sample MGYA00520703_ERZ1034719 | MGnify/ENA primary metagenome ERZ1034719 (study PRJEB33766, sample SAMN09781716) | gut metagenome | biome: gut microbiome | host: Homo sapiens | place: Madagascar | study: EMG produced TPA metagenomics assembly of the PRJNA485056 data set...
AATATTAAACAATGTATTTGATTAAAACGATAATATGGATAATGGAATCAGGTCTATTGCATTTCCTTCCATATTGGTAACAATACTGAATCAGTGTACGAAGCTGAAGTGGATAAGATATATATAAGCGAATCTAGAGACACGAATGAGATTTCGTGTCATTTTTATTGGACACAGAATGTGTATTTAATATATGTGTAAGAGAAACTAGTTTCAATCATTATGATAATTAGGAGGATAAGGGCATACTTAGGTGTAATCAGAGGTACTTGGTAAAAGAGTGTAGATGCCGAAGTGCTGTTATAAGAGTTGAGGAAATCGATAAGGTTGTGTTGACAGCATTGAAGCAACAGATACAGTTGCTTGTGAAAGAAGTAGAGTTATCTAAAAACGCAAGGAATAAAACCATTCCCTACTCTGAGGGTGCGGAGATTGCAACTTTAATCAATACCATAGCTACAATGAAAAAGACATGGATGCCACTCTATGAGCAATACACGGATGGAAAGCTATCAAGAGAGGACTTCCTTGTGGAAAAGAAGAAATACGATGAAGAAATTGCAAGGCTGGAGCAGAGGCTATATGAGCTTCAGAGCAGACAGGAAATACAGCAGGAGAGTAACCAACAGATAGAAAAGAATATCAGTCAATTGAACTGCTATGTTGATCAGATGGAACTTGCGGAAGAAATAAAGGAGAAGCTGATTGACAAAGTGAATGTATATTCCGATAATAGAATAGAAATCTGTTGGAACTTTGATAGCGGTTTCTTTGACTTGGAAACTATGCATAAGTGCGGTTAGCTTATATAGTTCTAATGATGAAATAATGATTAAAATATTCAAAGGAGGAAACTGCGTATGGATTATGAAAAAATTATAACCAGTGTTTTACCTGCACTCATAACGGCGTTTGTGTCAATGATTGCAATGATTACCAGTTATAAAGCCACAAAAAATGCACAGAAACAGTCTTATAACAATAATGTAGATAGTATGCGTTTTACTCAAAAAGAAAAAGTTGCAGACCAGATTGCTGAAAAGGCAGCAATTCTTCTTACCAAGTGCGATCCGAATGTATTGAATACTGTCATTAACGAAATCGTTCCAAGACCTATTTCACATGAAGAAAATGGAAAAATCAGACGGTATTTGTTAGGGATTGCAGATGAAATACAGACCTATTCCAATGTTATAAAAATGCTGTCATATTCAATTTTTGATAGTGAGGAAATGTTAAGGAAACTTGAAAAAGTATGGAATGAGATGGATGCTGTAGACAATAAATGCTCTGAGATGCTGTTAACATTAGCAGAGATATATACTGCGATGACACCGGAAGGAAATATCAAGGGAATGAATATTATGGAAGAAAAGTTGAAGCTTGAAAGGTCGTTTTCGGAAGAATACAGAGAGTTGTATTGTCAATTACATGAATCTATATCTGATTTAGTGTGGTATATTCGTCAGCAATCAATACCAAATGACAAGAATAGAACGAAGAAAAAACAAAAGAAGAAAAAATAAAATTTTTTTTAGTCTTTACTTGACAGAAGAACAGACTGTATCAAAATGGGAGAATGGATGTTCTGTCCCAGATTCAAGTATGCTAATTTCGTTGGCAGATGAATTGGATACAAGTGTCAGCATATTGCTTGGAGAAAATGTATCGGAATCACCTGCAGATGATTTAAAATTGATTTCAGAAAAACTGGAGATGATAAACAGTAAATTGGCAAAGAAAAGTATTATGAAACTAAGAATGCTTCGAGGCAGACTTATTACTCTATGCATATTGATTATTATCACATTTATTGTATTGACAGTTATGCATAGTAGTTATCTTGGATGGAATTTCAATAATCCGGAGATTGCTGTTGCAGGAACGATTCTGCATGGCTTTGAATTTTTTTTCTGTAAATTTACATCTTCTATGATAATTGATCCGGCTTGATAGAGGTTTCTGCTATTGAGCCGTTGTTTATTTAATAGCAAAAATAAGCTGGTATGTCAAGAGCGCCCAGAAAATCTGGGCGTATATTTACTCTTGATATTCCAGCTTTTGTTGCTATATCAGCATCCGGTCAAGGTACATGATTTCCAGCTCGCCACGAACTTTTCCCCAGTTCCTGATTGGCATTGTCCACTTTTTTGCGATCTCGAAAGTTCCCAGATATAGGGCTTTCATAAGTGCCTGAGAGCTTGGAAATACACTGCGTTGCTTATTCAATCTACGATAGCAGGAATTCAGCGATTCTATGGCATTTGTAGTGTAAAATGCGGTACGAACCTCCTTGGAAAACTTGAAGATTGGGGATATTGCATCCCAGTTTTCGTGCGATTGTGGCTTTTTAAATCAACAGAAGATTTCTTTTTCAAAATTTTCAACTGCTTCGATTCGAGCTTTAGCAGCTGAATCATAATAAAATTTAGCTCCGTCTTTCGCATCAAAGTATTTTTTAATTATCTGTTTCTGAATTGGTATCGAAGGAACGGGAATACGAATAGCACCAATTTCGTCACTGTTCAAGTTATATTGTCCACCACCCTGTCTTCGCATAACTGCAATTTGTTCTCTAACCAATGGAGTCATAAATAATATATTTATATACTCTGGTAACACAATAGTTGTATCAAAACGATATCTTATAAGATATGATGCATATGTATATATTTCATCACTATCAAATATTGCAGATTTACCTACTAGGTCTTTGCTGCCATTGGTTCTTGTTATTAAAAAATCTCCCTTCTGCAAAATCCATTTTTGAGGTTCTTTCACAGTTGATGCGCAATCCGCAGGTAAATATTTCAGTTCTGAAAAATCTAACTCTCCATTAATAATATTCGACATCCTTAATACGGGAATCATCCCCTTTTTCTTGTCTAAAGAAGCCTTCACTGAAAGTCCAAACAATGATTCATTTTGCAAGTCGTTGATACAATATTCTTGAAATTTAAAGCTACTGTATATAGTTTCTAAACATCCTTCTTTTTGTATATAACCAACTTCCCATCTTTTGGTAGATGTAAAAGGAATAATTTGTAAGATTGATGAATAAACAGCATCCTTTTTTATCTCAATTTCCAAATCTGAAACATCAGCCTGAATGTCTAAAAGTAGCCCATCATTGTAATTATTCCCTTTCTTGATATTTTCTTCTGCTTCATTAAGCTTAGTATGATATGCGTCGAGAATTTTCTGTTGATCAGGAATAGATGGAACAGGGATAGCGAAGGTCTTGATAAAGTCATATCTAGCTCTTGTTTTCATACCTTTCGGCTTTACTGTAGCAACATATTCCATAAATGTCGGACATCTTAGTGTCAAAAATAGATATTCAGGAATTATTAAACTTGTATCTATAATGTAGGATGTATAGTCTGTAGAAGCGAAAACGTCACCCCATACATTTACCGCAAATGCACCTTTTTCGAAGTTTATATTGGAGACAAGTAAATCATTTATACATGATTTATTCATGTTGTTTTTTATTACTCGATCCTTAAAAAATCTGATTTTAGATACAATCATTCTGTCGTTTGGAATATCTGACGGCTTTAATTTTTCTCTTCTAGGTGTTAGGATTTTTTCTAATTTGAGCTTAGAATATGGACTTGATAAGTCTTTTGAAAACAAAATCATATCAATATTCCAATCCTTAAATAAAGAAAATTTTTTTTGCATTAAAATCATAATGTCCTAACCTCCTTGGCATCTAAGAGGCTAACGTATTTCATATCTGTGCCCTGACTATATGTGTATGTTAAAATTTGTTCCTTCCATAATTTCTTCTCTGTTCTATAAGCGGTATACTCGCTTAATAACTGTGGCAACTGATTTCCTTCGGATGCAGCACCAGTCGTTGTAATTCCGGCATCATCGATTTTGGCAATAGGAATATCATAATCGAACTTTTTCTTAACAACCGGTTTTATCTCTTCCTCGATCTGCTTATAAAGCTCTTTCAATTCCTTTTCAGCAGTTTTCTTATTTTGCCTATTGTCAGCTTGTTCTTTTTTAATTGTTGTTATTTCTGTCTCAATTGATGTTGTATTTTTCTTGTCCTTCTTTGCCTGCTTAAGCTTTGCCTGTGCCTTTTTAAGGTCATCTTTTAGTGATTCTGTGAGAGCATCTGCGTTAGCAATAGTGTCGTCTAATTTGTCAATCTCTGCTTGATGTAAAGCTGTTACTTCAGCAAGTGCTTCAGACTTACACTTGGCATATTCAGATTCTTCATCATTTGTGAATCTTCGCATAAAAACAAGACTTGGTTTTACAGTTGCTCCAGCTGCTATAAACACATCCTGTGGGATAGAGCAAATAAGTATAATTTTAGCCCTTCCTTCAAAATATTCCCTAACAGCCTGAAGGTTTTTATTGTTTAGTACGCCTTCTGGGAGTACCATACCCATACGGCCTCCTTTTTTTAGAAGACGTAAGCATCTTTCCATAAATAAAACTTCCGTCAACGTAGAAGTATTACCCAAATCGTAAAGAGAAAGTAATGACTTGCCAATATGGTCATCAACCTGCTTTAATGCTTCATCGTAAGCTACACCATATTTTTTCTTATATTTTTTCTTCATTTCTTCGTCAGTGAATCTATCTGCTTCAGTAATGAGCTGATTTTTGTCAACATTTTGACCGAATGGAGGATTAGTCAAAATTACATCAAATCTTTCCTCGAAAATACCATTAACATTAAGTAATCCATCGTGATGATGAACCCCACCATGACCATCACCGTGCATAATCATATTCATTTTAGATGTTCTTGCCATTCTTGGGTTAGCATCTGTACCATAGATACAATTACGCGAGAGAGAGTACATACGGCTGTTTTTAACGCTAGTATCAAGTTCTGTATTTAATGCGGTTTGCATAACATCGATTTTCTCGTTGATTTCAGCCTGTTCCTGATCTGATTTAGAGTCAAAGTTATCACCTTCTAACGATTCACGAAGTTTATCTTTCTTCTCCTTAATATCATGCTCTATTTTTTCACGTACATATTCAAAAGCTTTAATAAGGAATCCACCAGAACCACAAGTAGGATCGCAAATGACCTCGCCTTCCTGCGGGTCAAGTATTTCTGTCATAAAGTCAACTATGGTACGAGGGGTAAAATACTGACCAAGTTCTCCCCGGAATGTTGTGCCAAGGAATTGCTCGAAAGCAATACCCTTAACATCATCCTGTGTATCAGAAAGATTAAAATTCTGTAATTTTTCTAAAATCTGAATAAAACTGTTTTCTCTGATTTTAATCTCATCGCTTTCCTCAAAGAGATGGTCATCCTTAAATTCGATTTTTGTAGTATTAAAAAGATTCTGCATATAGGGTAAATCTATACCCATCGCTTTCATGCCAGGTCTTACATTCTTTTCATAATTTTCAGCCTGTGCGATATATTCTTCTTTTGTGAATACCTTTGTTCCTTTTTGTTGACGCTCGTAGCGAATCTTCATAAATAGAAGCTTACTGATTTCATCGAACGCTGCTTCAGGAGAAAGCTTATCGTTGTTTCTAATGATGTTATGGCAAGCTTGAAGTGTTTTTGTAAATTCTTCGCGTGTAAAGGTCTTTGTCTGATTCTTTATCTGCTCAATCTTTTTGGCATTAACAACATCTTTTGCGGTAGGAATTGCAACGACTTCTTCTAATTCCTTAGGTATAAAGCCGTGAACTACAGTGAAGAATTTTGTTTCTTTTTCGTTTGAAGCAACAAAAAACTCTGCGCCACTGTATTTGGCGTAATTACTTCCTTGATAATAATCTTCAACATGAAGTTTAACATTCTCTGCTTTTGTTTCAATAATAATAAAGGCATCTTTCATTGCGTCTTTATCTGCCTTGGATTTCCATATGATAATATCAGCGAAGGCATGCCCTTTTCCACGCTTTGAACCTGTAAGCTCTAATTCTTGAGCCATTTGATCAAGTGTGTATCCATATTCATTTACAAGTGTAGCAATGAATTTTTGACGAACTTTTTCTTCTGGTTTAGCGATTAACCATTTTTCTTTTAATGGGCAATAGATTTTTCCATCTTTTTCTTGTACTTCTAAATAAGTCATTGTGTATGTCCTCCTTAACCCCAGGGGGGAGTATTATCTCTGTGACTATTCATCCTAAAGACCGATGCCCCCTCAAACACGTTTTTTCGCGAAATTGCATAGGGGGGATTCCGGTGTCTTGTAACATATTTTATATAATATCATAGCACATAATTGCATGTAGCTGGCTGACATTAGATACAATAATCTATTTGCCTTTCCGCCAAATCATATAAATTAATGTGCTTTTTTCTCGATTTTTTGAGCCTTTTCAATGGCTTTTCGCTCACGATAGGCTTTTTGCTTTCGGGCATTTCGAACCTTCTGGCATTCTTCGGCATCACAAAATTCCTGTCGGTTACTTTTTCGGATTATGAATTTACCACAGTTCCGACAACGAATCATAATGCCTTCTGGACGATTATCCGATTTGCCTTTATCTTCTGGTGCAGGGTCTTCGGAAAGCATTCTTGCAAGTGTCAGCCATGCAATATCAAATACAGAATTAATATCGGTAGAAAATTCTAATCGGTTAGTGCGGGAATCTACCTTTAATTTCATGGTAAATTCCGGAATGATGTCAATAAGCGCATTCCGCAATTCATCGTAATCGTCATATGGTGTAGTAGCAAATTCTCCGGTTGGAGGTTTTTCTGCCGGATGATTTTTAATGTACTCATTATCAATTCGCATTTCTTCTATGAGATTTCCTTTTGCATCCCCATAATCTAAATCATCCGGTATTGCAACGATAGGATGCTTATATTTATCAAAGAAAGAGTAGCCCTCAAAGTATTTTCCTTTTTTGGATAAATCATATGCAGCTTCGTCATTGGCAATACAGACACCTTCGAGAGCAACATAAAACATGACTGCATTATATAATTTTCCAAGATCATCTAGGAAGGTGTTAATTTCAAATGTTCCGTCTTTTTCTACCATTTCTGCATCGAAGCTATTTATATCAAAAGATTCATTCAATTCAGTATAGATGAAATCAATATTATATGGATGCATATTATTTGTACACCATTCCATGATGAGCTGTGTATATGGAATTTTATTATCAAAGCTGTTTATCTGCATTGCCAGATTGCAAAGGCTGGTAAGCAGTCCCTGTCCGGAAAGAAAATCTTCTTTAGGAAAGATGGGTTCATATCCGGGGCGGCAAAATGGTGTTGCACAATAATCATCGCTTTTATCAATATCAAGTTCATATTTCTTGAATCGGAAAGGGTGGTAAATTAGTTGCCCGATACCACCGATTTCTTTAAATCCTAATATATCTGTTGTTTTATCTGCTTCTGATGGAATCGTTTCATCATTCCAGTTTAATGGCATATCATACCTCATTCCAATCGTTAATTCGTAACCGTTAGCGTTACCGTCAGTTTTTGAATTTCGGTTACATTATAGCTTAAAATATTCATGAAAACAATAAAAAGTTACACAAAATGCTGTAACGGATTTGTACCTTGACAATTTCATCCCGTTCTCAATGAACAAGTCTTTGTTACTGCGGGGACTGGTAGCCGCCATGAGCGGTAGCAGAGAAACAATTATTGAAGAGACGGACATAACCAACTCTACGGAAGGAGCAACATCTTATGGAAAAAACAACTATGAGTGTACAGGAATTATCTGCACAGATGGGAATTAGCCTGCCAAAGGCATATGAACTTGTAAAGACACCGGGATTTCCAACAATACGAATCGGAGCAAGAATTTTAATTCCGATTGAAGCCTATAAAGAATGGCTTGTAAGAACATCTATTAACCATTAAACAGGATTGCAGAAAAGGAGGAGGTGAGCAGGATGGGAGATATGACAGTGGATGAATTAAAGGATAAAAATCTGTGGTTTTTATGGTCAGCAAAACCCGGCAGAAATGGGAAAGTTACCAAAGTTTCATTCGCAGCAAATGGAGGGGCTACAGGAACAGATGATGCACATAAGGGTACATGGGTATCTTTTGATGATGCAGAATCAGTCAGAAATCAGTTTCGGGCATCGGGGCTTGGCTTGAAGATTCCGAAAGGCTTCTTCTTATTAGATATAGACCATAAGGATATTTCAGATCCATTTGCACAGCTTATGTTATCTCGGTTTTCTTCCTATGCAGAAGTATCTCCAAGTGGCAAAGGGATTCATATTATTGGTCAGTGTGATATTACAAAACTTCCGGTACATTTTGATGACAGAAGGAAGAAACTTGTGCTGGACAGTGAATATTATCAGAAATGCCCCTTGTATGGTATTTAGCTGTATTGGGGGTTAATACCCCGTTCAATTTCGCTTTTTGTGCGCACGAAGGGGCGGCATCGTTGCCCTGCATAAAAGGTGACAGAGATTCAGACCGCCCCTGGGGGCAAATATCACAGAATCAGAGTAAAAATGACAAAAAAGGAAAAATAGTACAAAGGAGTCAGCTGTGTGACCACCTTGTCGGAAGGAGAGATACTATGAATGCAGAAAGCAATGAAACGCTTCCTGTTAGTGAGAAGTATATGCTCACCATCAAGGAGGCAGCAGCTTATTTTAATATTGGTATAAAGAAACTGAGAAGAATTGCAGAGGATAACCTTGGAACGGTGGCGGTGTACTGTGGAAACCGATTCCTCATTATCCGCCCGAAGTTCGAAGAATTTATTCTTAATTCTTCAGAAATATAGTTCCTTTTATCTGCCGAAAGTAGTTGCTATTACAGGGCATAAGAGCGAACATAGGATGACCCCGAAAACCCTTGAAAACAGCCACTTTTGGCAGAAAGGAAGTACTTTTATGGCAAGACCAAGTTTAGCAGAAAAGGATATTTTGAATCCTTCTGAGGCAATTGAATATTTTGTCCTGAGCCGGAGAAAATTTTATGATTTATTGAATAATACGGATGGGGAAGAGTTTCTGGCATACTACGGAGAACGCAAGCTGATTCTTCGTGTAGCCTTTGAAAGGTATCTGCGTAACCATCCAGAACTAAGGAGGCGGGTATAATGGTAAAGGCAGGAAGAGGACAGACAAGGCGGGACTCCAAACGCAGAGTATTAAGACCGGGAGAAAGCATAAGAGCAGACAGAAAATATCAATATAAATATCACATTGATGGAAAACCACGTTTTGTATACAGTTGGAAACTAGAGCCTACGGACAAACTTCCAAAGGGCAAGAAGCCATGCCTCTCCCTTCGTGAATTGGAAAAACAGGTAAACACAGATTTGGATTTGCTTGTAAATATCGTGGACGGACAGATGACAGTCTGTGAACTTGTAGACCGATATTTGAAAACAAAGACCGGAGTAAGGCAAAGCACGAAACAGGGATATGTTACAGTACAGAGATTACTTGCAAAGGAAGCATTCGGTAAAAAGACGATACGAAGTGTGAAAACTTCCGATGCAAAGCTGTTCCTTATAAAATTGCAACAGGAAGATGGGAAAAGCTACAGTTCCATTCATACCATTCGGGGAGTGCTGCGACCAGCTTTTCAGATGGCGGTGGATGATGACATTCTGGTAAAGAATCCATTTGGATTCCAACTTGCCGGAGTACTGGTAAATGATGCAGTTACAAGAGAGGCAATCACAAAAGACCAGATGAGAAAGTTCCTAAAGTTTGTGCATGACGATGTGGTGTACTGTAAATATTATGAAGTGGTGTACATATTATTTCATACAGGAATGCGAATATCGGAATTTTGTGGATTGACGCTGAAAGACATTGATCTTGAGAGCAGAACTGTAAATATTGACCACCAGTTGCAGAGAACATCGGATATGCGATATATCATAGAAACCACAAAAACGGATGCAGGAACAAGAGTATTGCCAATCACGGAGGATGTGGCACAGATGTTTCAGGCAATCATTGAGGATAAAAATGCACCGAAAGTGGAGAAAGCCATAGATGGATATAGTGGATTTCTGTTTTACGATGATAATGGAATGCCACTTGTGGCAATGCACTGGCAACATCGTTTCAATCATATGGTTGGAAGGTACAATGACATTTACCGGGTGCAGATGCCAAACATTACGCCTCATGTATGCAGGCACACCTACTGTTCCAACATGGCAAAATCAGGAATGAATCCCAAGACACTGCAGTACCTCATGGGGCATTCGGATATATCGGTCACCATGAATGTGTACACGCATATCGGATTCGATGATGCAGAGGAAGAATTGAAACGGATGGAAGAGTTTAGGAAAACACAGGCGGAGGTTGAGCAGAAGAAAGAGAAATCTATGTCGCAGAAGATGTTTAAGGTAGTTTAATATGGAAAAGAGATGACGCTCCGGCTTAGGCTGGGGCGTTTTTTCTATGGAAAAGAAGTGAAAATGACGATATAATGGTTATATTAAATTTAAGACAAGGATGTATTTTAATGAAACAAGAATATACAGACAAAATGAAATACTATCAAGGAAAAGAATATGAAAATTTTTTGAGAGAAAAATGTGTCTTAGATGCACGTCAGTTTTTATATTCATCACAATTATACTTAAACTATGCCATCATTACTGCAAAACTTTATGAAGACATAGGGAAAAAGAATATTAGTGAGGGTGAAAAAAATCCGTTTTATAATAGCGTAGAGGTATTGGGATGGAATTACAATGCTCATACAATTTTGAACAAATTGACATTGGAGTGGGTATCGCATATTTCAAATTCACTAGATTGTTTGTTGCAATATATTAATGCGTCACTTAATTTAGGACTGAAACAGAAAGCCGTTACTGAAGGAAATATGCATAGAAAATTAGAAAAAATGCCACAGATAAATAGCTATGTAGAAAAATTATGGGAGAATGAGATTGTTTGCTATATACGTTCTGTATATAATTATGGAAAACATACACTTGACTTATATGGAGGTTCATCATTTGCGGATGTAATTTCAGGACAAAGAGATATACGGATTCCTGATTTTAAGTATCGTGGTAATATATATAAGTCAAAAAGTACAAGTGAATTGATTGGATATTATGAAAATTTTATTGGATTATATATTGATGTGATGGAGAGCGTTGATTTTGTGTTAAAAAACTCAGAGCCTGTTTGTAATAGATACCATGTAGGGAAAATGGTAGTTGATGGGCATGCTATGGGAGAGTGCGAGAATAAACAAGACATTGTACTTTATGCAGAGTTTGACAGTGATGGCATACATATTAAGAAATATTGGGTAGAAGATATAAAATTTGAGAATGATAGTGATATTGAAATAATGTTGTCACCTTCTAAAACAATTGGTCAACATTTTGATGGAATTACATCAATTGAAGTTATAATAAATAAAGATAAGGTTGGGGAACTTCATATGGATAGTGATTGTTTAGAAAACTCTATTTTGCGTTATCATAAATATAAATATGTTGCAGTATAACTTATTTGTTAAATTGTGATAAGGAAGTTAACTCTGTACAAATTTTTTTTATAAAGAAAGACATGTTGTAATAGTGAGATATTTATAAATTATGCTTGATTCTCACGATAAAATTACCGTAAGGGATGCACACAGTACAATTTTCATTTTAGTATTAAATAATAAAGAGGAATTCTATGGATAATAAAAATCTTACGTTAAAATGGATAGACACTCTTGGAAATAACAAGATTGTTTTTGAAAGAGGAATTATAGATGGTACAAAAAATAGAGGGATATATGGTATTTTCATTATTGATAATAAACAGCAGACGGAATATTGTGCATATGTAGGAAGAACAGTCAATATCTATAAAAGATTTTTGACAGGCGATGATGCACATTTTGTTAAACTTAGAAAAGGATTATTACAAAATGATAAGGTGATTAAGGCACTAAATGATAAGCATAAAAGAATAGAAGTACGAGTGATTGAACAAATAATGTTTAATTATGAAAACTATTATAAAGATATTCAGTTTATGGCTTCGAGAGAATGCTATTATATAGATCATTACCAAGCTTTAGGTCAGTGTTTAGAACAGTGCCCGGATGGAAGCAATATTAGAAGAGATGTCTGGGAGAATGAAAAAATGCTTAGTAGTAAGGCATAATCTTTTACTACCAACTTTACTACTAACAGGTAGTAATAACTTGCTCGTTCTTGCTCTGATTTGTCACAATCTGTAATTTTAGAGCATTTTACAATAACCCCGGAAACCCTTGCAAAATACGCGAAGCAACGAGCGAAGTGTCCCGATATGCTTGCATAATCGGGCATTTTGCGACTGCCGCGACCGAGACGATAGTCGAGGTAGGGAATTCCGGGACAAAACAAGGAGAACCAAAACTATGATTAAAGTCCTCTTCATCTGCCATGGTAACATTTGCCGTTCCCCGATGTCAGAGTTCATTTTTAAAGACATGGTAGAGCGTCATAGCCTGACAGACCGATTTGAAATTGCATCCGCTGCGACCTCCACAGAAGAGATCTGGGGCGGTCGGGGCAATCCAATCTATCCGCCGGCAAGGCAGTCCCTGAAGCAACATGGGATTGGCAATACGCCGTATACGGATTTCAGCGGAAAGCGTGCCAGACAGGTGATGCGTTCCGATTATACATACTATGATTATCTGCTTTGTGCAGATGTGAATAACGTCCGGAATACAATCCGGATTACCGGACCAGATGTGGATAACAAGATAAAATTGCTGTTGGATTTTTCCGAGGATGAGAGCAGACACGGGCAGTCCATTGCAGATCCCTGGTATACGAACCGGTTCGAGGACACTTACGAGGACATTGTGCTTGGCTGCACCGGATTCCTGAACTACTGTCAATCATTCGGAATGTTGTGAAACCGGCCCTGAAGCTCCTGCGTCTTCACAATGTTGATAAAGGCATGCGGGTCGATAGACCGGATGAGAGGGATCAGCTCCCGCTTGGCCTCCGAATTAATGACAGAGTACAGCATGGTTTTTTCTTTTTCCTCATAGCACCCGATGCCTTGAAACAAGGTCGCATCGTGGTTTGTAGTTTCTTTGATCGCTTTATAGATTTCCTCCGCATGATCGGATATGATAAACAGAGTCTCCTTCTGATAACGCTTATACAGCAGCTGAATGACCTGTGTGCTGCAGAACTGATAAATGATAGAGTAAAGTGCGATCTTCCAGCCAAACAGGAGACCGGCAATACCGAGGACGATCACATTGCCTGCCAGAATATAGTTCCAGGCATCGATTCCCTTCTGTTCTGACAGGAAAATGCTGATAAAATCCGTACCACCGGTTGTAGTTCCGACATTCAGGCAGAGACTGATGGCGAAGCCGTTGATCAGACCGCCGAATACACTGACGAGCAGAATGTCATTTGTAAAGACATAAACCGGCAGGATATCGACGAAGATACTGGAGAGTACGATCGTTACAATGGAATAAATCGTGAATTTCTTTCCAATATACCGGAATCCCAGATATACCGGAAACAGGTTCAGAGCCACATTAAATACGGTAAATGGAACATTTATATGGAAGAACTGGGAGCCAATCTCCTGTAGTAACAGGGACACACCGGAAAAACCTCCGGGCAGCAGACCGACGGTTTTAGCAAAACAGCATAGATTCCACGCATAGAGTACGGATGCAAAAATAACAACCAGAACACGGAAATATTGATAAAATTTAGGATGTTTTAATTCAAGTGACTGAAACATAGTGAACACTCCCTTCTTTTTGCCTATATTTTAACATAGGCAAAAAAGAAAGAAAATGAAAAAACGCATTAAAATCAGAATAGGCATTGATATCTGAATTGAAATACTATATTATAAGAGTATTGTTGAGAAACTTGGAAAATTGTCTGTTAACCGACGACAAATATGAAGATTGTGAGATGAATGATACTAAATAAGTGAAAGTCAGCCGACATGTTTTCTGACGCGTTGGTGCCTTTTGCAGAAAGGCGGAAAATAAATATGAAAAAGAGTAAGAAAAGCGGAAAAAGCAATAGCCGTGGATTTTCTATGGTAGAGATTATTATTATAATTGCGATCATGGCAATTTTGACAGCCGCATTGGCACCGTCCTTAATTAAATATGTCAGAAAGGCGAAACGGGCGACGGATGTGGACACAGCCGAAGAGATTGCACAGAGTTATGTGCGCAGTACAGTGGAGATGGCTGAAAAGCAGCAGGGCACCATCAATTACGGAAGCGGTACGGATTATGTCCGGTATGATTCGACATTAAGTAATCCGCCGGCACAGCTGATGGATTATGCGTTCGCAGAATTCGATCAGATACCGAAATCGAAGGTGTACAGGGATTACTACTGGTGCATTGTATACGATACGGGTACCGGAAAGGTACAGAAAGTAAAGCTTGTACCGAATGTGGGCAGTGATACCGGCGGCTATGATCTTTATCCGGACGGAGATGCATATATTGAACAGAGATAAAGAAAGACAGAGAAATGGCAAAGCAATAAAAGATTGCAGGCTGTGTCCCAGGGAATGCGGAGCGGACAGACAGGCAGGTAAGACCGGTGTATGCGGTGTGGATGCAGGAATTTATATTGCCAGAGCGGCACTTCATATGTGGGAGGAACCATGCATATCCGGAACTCAAGGGTCCGGAACGGTTTTTTTCTCCGGATGTCCTCTGCGGTGCATTTATTGTCAGAATGCTGAGATCGCAGATGCAGCTATAGGAAAGCAGATTACCGTGGAACGTCTGGCAGAGATTTTTCAGGAACTTGCCGGGAAGGGTGCGGCGAATATTAATCTGGTCACACCGACACATTACACGGAGGAAATCATACAGGCGGTCCGGCTGGCAAGGAACCTTGGACTTCAGGTTCCGATTGTATATAATTGCAGTGGCTATGAGAAGGTGGAAACACTGCAGAAATTAGAAGGAATTGTCGATATCTATCTGACAGATTTTAAATATATGAATACAGAACTGGCAGCCGAATATTCACATGCACCGGATTATCCGGTCGTGGCAAAGGCAGCTTTGCAGGAGATGGTGCGACAGCAGAGTATACCGGTGTTTGATGGACAGGGCATGATGAAAAGGGGCGTTATTGTCAGACATTTATTATTGCCGGGGGCAGTCAGACAGGCCAAAGAGATACTGGAATATGTGTATCACACATATGGTAATCAGATATACATCAGCATTATGAATCAATATACCCCACTGGCCCGGGTGGATGGGCATCCGAAGCTTGGACGGCATGTGACCGGGCGGGAATATGACAGATTGGTGGACTATGCAATAGAGCTTGGTATAGAGCAGGCATTTATACAGGAAGGGGGAACATCGACGGAGAGCTTTATACCGGCATTTGATTATGAAGGCGTAGAAAAAGGAAGAACCGGTCGAGATTTGTCTCACGGTTAGGGGTATACATTTTTACCATTTTGAATAACTATTATAGTACACGATACGAGTGGATTTGCAAAACTTTGGGAGAAAGTTATGTAAAGGAAGGAGAAAAGTATGACAGAGAAATTATTAAGCAACAATCAGGCGGTAGTGGCAGGGGAGATCGTATCCGATTTTACGTTCAGCCATGAGGTATTTGGAGAAGGCTTCTATATGGTGGATGTGCTGGTAAGCAGACTAAGTGATACCTATGACACGATTCCGTTAATGGTATCAGACCGGATTATGGATGTGGAGGAAAATTGCATCGGGAGGAAAGTGGAAGCCAAGGGACAGTTTCGGTCTTATAACAAGCATGAGGATACCAGAAACCGGTTGATTTTATCCTTGTTTGTGAGAGAAATTGAATTTATAGAAGATGATGAATACATAAGCAAGCCAAATCATATCTACCTGGACGGCTATATCTGTAAACCGCCTGTATACCGTATGACACCGCTGGGGCGGGAGATTGCAGATGTCCTGCTGGCAGTGAACCGGGCATATGGAAAATCCGATTATATACCTTGTATCTGCTGGGGGCGGAATGCAAGATTTGCCGGCAAGCTGGCAGTCGGAGAACATGTAGCGATCTGGGGCCGGATCCAGAGCCGGGAGTATCAGAAGAAGGTTGGCAATGATTGTGTGATCAGTAAGACTGCTTATGAGGTATCTGTCAGCAAGATGGAGTGTCTGGAATAAAACGGCAGGAAATGGAAGGAATGGAATAAATAGGTGGATTTTTTGGACTTAATATGATAGAATCACTTTTATAATGCTGCGTGAGGGAACGAATCCATAACGGATTGGTTATAGATTTCGGAGGAGAAAAATGAGCAAAATACAGGTGATTTGCGGTTCGGGAATTGGCAAGACATCCGCTGCAATTGGCTATGGGGTAAAAAGGGCCGGCGCAGGAAAGGAAGTCATTATTGTACAGTTTCTGAAAGGGAGTGACACAGAGGATTACAATCTGTTATCCAGACTGGAACCGGAAATTAAGCTTTTGAGCTTTGAACGCGTTGGAAAGTGTTATGATGAACTGACACCGGAACAGCAGAAAGAACAGAAAGCAAATATCATGAATGGATTTCATTATGCGAGAAAGGTACTTCAGACGAATGAATGTGATATTCTGATTTTGGATGAAAGCCTTGGGTTGATTGATAGTGGAATCGTGGAAGTTTCGCAGATCATGGAGCTTCTGGAACTGGCGAAAGACAGTGAACTGGAGATTTTACTGACAGGAAGAACCCTGCCGGATGAGATTCGGGATGTAGCTGATGTTGTTACGCAGATGCAGACGATTAAGTAGCCGGCAGAAATATTCAAAATTATATTGACACTGTATTTATATGGTGTTACAGTTAGGTTGTTAATAAAATAATTTAATCATTTCAGGTAGAGGCGCAAGAATCATGAGTAAATCTTTCGACATGGTAAGGCATGGGTGAAGAAGATTGAAAGGGAGGATTGCCGAAGAGCTTATTATCCTTACAGATAAGACTCTGGGCATGCAGTGAAGAATTGTATGACTGTCATCGCAAGATGGAGGGCTACTTTGATTACTACAACATTACGTAGCATAACAAGGTCGGTCTCCATGCCGACCTTATTTTTTACGCAAGCAACGAGAAAAGGTTTGCGGAGCGGGATCCATCAGGGTACGTGGGCAACGTGACCAAAGTTCTCGGGCATAGCGGAAGAATCAGGGAGGAACAGGAGATCGAGTTCGTATAAGAGTAGAACCTGAAAGGAAAGGTTAGGAGGAAGAAAGATGTCGATTTTTGAAGGAGCAGGTGTAGCATTGGTAACCCCATTCCATGAGGATGGAAGCGTAGATTATGAGAAGTTGAAGGAACTGGTGGAATTTCAGATTGCGAATGGCACGGATGCCATTATTATCTGTGGTACGACCGGTGAGTCTTCTACTCTGACACATGAGGAGCATCTGGAGTGCATCAAGAAGTGTGTAGAATATGTAAACGGCAGAATTCCGGTCGTTGCAGGTACCGGTTCCAACTGTACAGAGACTGCAATCTATCTGTCAACCGAGGCAGAGAAGTATGGCGCAGATGCATTGCTGGTAGTTACTCCATATTACAACAAAGCAACCCAGAAAGGACTGATCGCTCATTATACGGCAATAGCGAATTCCGTAAAGCTGCCGATTATTATGTATAATGTACCGAGCCGTACCGGATGTAATATTCAGCCGGAGACAGCCGTAACCCTGGCAAAGAATGTGGAGAACATTGTAGCGATCAAGGAAGCAAGCGGTAATATCTCACAGGTTGCAAAGTTGATGAGCCTGGCAGACGGATGCATTGATCTGTATTCCGGTAATGATGACCAGATCGTGCCGATCCTTTCCTTAGGAGGCAAGGGTGTTATTTCCGTAACGTCGAATATTATTCCAAACGATACCCATACATTGGTTAAGAAGTATCTGGACGGAGATGTAAAGGGTGCTCTGGACTTACAGTTAAAGGCAATCGAGCTTTGCAATGCATTGTTCTGCGAGGTCAATCCGATTCCGGTTAAGAAGGCAGTAGAGCTGCTTGGTTTATGCGACGGCTATATGAGAATGCCATTGTCAGAGATGGAGCCACAGAACGCAGAACGCTTAAAGAAGGCTATGACAGAGTATGGTGTTTTGAAATAAGCAGTAATCAGATGACCGGACATAGCAAAACACAAGTCACAGCAAAACACAGGTCACTCTGGAGTATACAGATATAATTGGAGGAATAGATAGCTATGGTACGAGTAATTATGAACGGCTGCAACGGTAAGATGGGGCAGGTGATCACCGGCATCATTGCGGAGGATGCTCAGGCTGAGATTGTAGCCGGGATTGATGTATATGATGGTATAAAGAATCCGTATCCGGTATTTTCCAACATCGCAGACTGTAACGTGGATGCAGATGTAATCATTGATTTTTCAAATGCAAAAGCAATCGATGGATTATTGGATTATGTAGAGGCGAAGAAGATGCCGGTAGTATTGTGTACAACCGGCTTAAGTGAAGAGCAGCTGCAGAGAGTAGAGAAGGTATCGAAGGAAGTAGCGGTACTGAAATCGGCGAATATGTCACTGGGAATCAATACGATCATGAAGCTTCTGCAGCAGGCAGTACAGGTATTTGCACCGGCGGGATATGATGTGGAGATCGTAGAGAAGCATCATAATCAGAAGCTGGATGCTCCTTCCGGAACTGCGATCGCACTGGCAGATTCCATGAATGAGGTTATGGATCATCAGTATGAGTACATCTATGACCGGAGCCAGAGAAGACAGAAGCGGGATGCGAAGGAGCTTGGTATCTCAGCTGTCCGTGGCGGTACGATCGTTGGTGAGCATGAGGTGATCTTTGCGGGAACCGATGAGGTGATCGAAATCAAGCACACGGCATACAGTAAGGCAGTTTTTGCAAAGGGTGCTGTGGAAGCAGCGAAGTTTCTGGCAGGTAAGCCGGCGGGATTATATGACATGAGTCATGTGATTTCAGAAAAATAGGAAAAATAGAATAACATGTAGAAAAAATGAGTTATACAGACGTATCTGTTGGTTGCAGATACGTCTTTTTTGTATTAATATTATAGTAATTGTGTTAAGAAATAAGCTAGAGAATGACACGATTCTAATAATACAGAAACGAGGGATAAACGTGAAGGACGGATTTATAAAAGTGGCAGCCGGAACGCCACATATAAAAGTAGCAGATTGCAGTTATAATCAGGGACAGATCTTACAGGAAATCCGGAAGGCAGCTGCCGCCGGAGTACAGCTCCTGGTGCTTCCGGAGTTATGCCTGACCGGATATACCTGCGGAGATTTATTTCTGCAGGACCTTCTTCTAAGGGAAGCACAGGAGGCACTGAAACAGCTGGTTTATCAAACGGCAGAGCAGGAGATTTACTGTATGGTCGGTCTGCCGATGTCTGTGAACTGTAAGCTGTATAATGCAGCGGTATTTTTCGGTAAGGGTAAGATCCTTGGATGCATTCCGAAGGTACACATGCCGAATTATTCGGAGTTTTATGAGGTGAGACATTTTACCGGAGGAAGTGAAGCAGTCCGGATGATCAGTCTTGCCGGACAGCAGGTGCCGTTTGGTACGCATTTGTTGTTCCGGTGTAATCAGATGCCGGAGCTGGTGATCGGCTGTGAGCTGTGTGAGGACCTGTGGGTGCCGAATCCGCCGTCTGTAGAGCATGCAATGGCAGGGGCAACCGTCATCTGCAATCCGTCTGCAAGTGTAGAAGTGACTGCTAAGGAAGGATACCGCAGACAGCTGGTAAGCTCACATGCGGCAAGAACGGTCAGTGCCTATATCTATGCGGATGCCGGTGAGGGAGAGTCCACAACGGATGTTGTGTTCAGTGCCCATAATATGATCAGTGAAAACGGAACCATTCTGGCAGAGAGTAAACGCTTTGAAAATGAGATGGTAATAACGGAGATTGATATAAAGAAGCTGTCGGAGGAACGACGCAGAATGAATACCTATGAGGTGCGGTCAAAGCAGGACTATCAGGTGGTGAACTTTGATCTGACCGAGCGGGAGATACCGCTGACCAGGCAGTTTGCAAGGACTCCGTTTATTCCGTCCGATACAGTCCGGAGAACGGAGCGGTGTGAGGAGATTTTTATGCTGCAGGCAATGGGACTTAAGAAGCGGCTGCTTCATACCGGCTGTCAGAGCGCAGTGATCGGATTGTCCGGTGGGCTGGATTCTACGCTGGCATTGCTGGTAACGGTTCGGGCGTTTGATCTGGCAGGGCTTGCACGGGATAAGATCCTCGGTGTGACAATGCCGGGCTATGGTACCACAGACCGGACTTATCAGAACGCACTGCAGATGGCAGAGCGGCTGGGTGTGCAGTTAAAAGAAGTCAGTATCGTACCGGCAGTGGAGCAGCATTTTAAGGATATTGAACATGATAAATCTGTGCAGGATGTTACTTACGAGAACTGTCAGGCCAGAGAACGGACACAGATTCTGATGGATCTGGCGAACCAGAGTAACGGTCTTGTGATTGGTACCGGTGATCTGTCTGAACTGGCACTTGGCTGGGCAACCTATAACGGAGATCATATGTCCATGTATGCAGTGAATGTATCGATTCCGAAGACACTGGTGCGTCATCTGGTCCGCTATGTGGCGGATACCGTTGAATCAGAAGAATTAAAGCTGGTTCTGGAGGATGTATTGGATACACCGGTCAGTCCGGAGCTTTTGCCACCGAATCATGGCGAGATTGCACAGAAGACGGAGGATGTGGTGGGACCATATGAGCTGCATGACTTTTTCTTATATTATATGATGCGATTTGGATACGCACCGTCGAAGATCTATCGGATCGCCGTGCAGGCATTTGCTGGAGCTTATGAGCCGGAGATTATCTTAAAATGGCTGAAAAAGTTTTACTGGAGATTCTTCAGCCAGCAGTTTAAGCGCTCCTGTATTCCGGATGGACCAAAGGTAGGAACGGTAGCGTTATCACCGCGCGGAGACTGGAGGATGCCAAGTGATGCAAGTGTGGCAGTCTGGATAAAGGATCTGGAAGCGGGAATATCAGAATAAACAGGATTTGTAAAGACATAAGGACAGGAAGGAAACAATTCATGGGTACAACGAACTATACAATTATCACAGACTCGGCAGCAGATATGCCCAAGGAGATCATTGACCAGTATCATCTGCATGTGATTCCGACACCGGTCGTAATTGACGGCAAGGATTACTTTGACGGAGAAACCATATTTCCGAAGGATTTCTATGCCTATCAGAGAGAGAAGCGGACGATCTCTACGTATCATATCAATACGTATATGTTTAAGGAGCATTTCAGACCATATGCAGAACGCGGAGAGACCGTAATATATGTATGCTTTTCCACCGGACTGGCCGGTACATTTAATGCAGCCAGATTGGCGAAGGAGGAATTGTTGGAAGAGTTTCCGGCCTGGGATATTACAATCGTAGATTCCAAGTGCGCATCACTCGGGTTTGCCATGCTGGTATATTATGCTCTGCTGATGCAGAAGAATGGTGCAGATAAGGAGACTGTAATTGAGGCATTGGAATACCACCGGGAGCATATCTGCCATGTGATTACTGTGGAGACGCTGGAATATCTGTTTCAGGGCGGAAGACTCAGCCGGACCAGTATGGTAGTCGGAGGAGTTCTGGATATCAAGCCGATCATTCATATGGATGAGAACGGTTCCTTGAAGGCAATCGAGAAGGTACGCGGTCGAAATAAGTCATTAAAGCGGATGGTAGAGCTGGTCGGAGAATGGTGCAAGAATCCGGGCGAGCAGCTGATCGGTGTCTGTCATGGAGATGATTATGAAACGATGAAACGGGTAGAGGTAATGCTGACTGAAGCCTATGGTGCCGGACAGTTTATGGAGAACTATGTAGGTTGTGCAATCGGGGCACATACCGGTACCGGTATTATCGGAATTGTATTTCTGGACGGACCATCTCCATATCAGAAATGGCTGTAAGAATTATTTAAGAAATTTGAACGAATTCTACTATATTTTGTGGTGGAAGAGTATGTTATACTACCACATAAAGAAATAAAATAACAGGAGGTAGAGCGTTGGACGAGAAAAAGGTAGTTGTGGAAGTCGAAGACCTCTATAAGATCTATAAAGTCGGCACAACGAAAGTACGAGCCTTAAACGGTGTCTCCTTTAAAGTCTATGAAGGTGAGTTCTGTGCGATTGTCGGCACATCCGGTTCCGGTAAATCGACCCTGCTGAATATGCTGGCAGGACTGGAGCATCCGACAAAGGGACAGATTGCAATCCGTGGACAACATATTGAGAAAATGACAGAAAGTGAACTGGTTGCTTTCCGAAGAGAACATGTAGGATTTATTTTCCAGTCATTTAATCTGATGGGGACGATGAATGCAATCGAGAATGTTGCCCTGCCACTGTCCTTCCGGGGAGTTCCGAAGGCGGAGCGTATGAAGAAGGCGGAGCGCATGATCAAGCTGGTAGGACTGGAGAAGCACAAGACCCATCGTCCGAACCAGATGTCAGGTGGTCAGCAGCAGAGAGTCGGTATGGCGAGGGCCTTAGTGCTGGATCCGGATATTGTGTTTGCGGATGAACCGACCGGTAACCTGGATTCGGTGACATCGGCAGAGATGATGAACCTGATGCGAAACGTTGTGAACAAGCATCATAAGACACTGGTTATGGTAACGCATGATAATCAACTGGCATCCTATGCGGACCGGATTATACATATCCGAGACGGAAAGATTATCGAGATTGAAGACAATACAGAAAAATGGAAGACCGCTGCAGAAGAGACTGCCGGCAAGGAGGTATAGCGAAAATGAAAAAATGGAATCAGACATTGGGGAGAGGCCTTGGTAAGAAGCTGGGAGTTCTGGCATTAAGTGCATTGCTGATCGGTAGTTCACTGGTAATGCCGGTATCTGCGAAGCAGCCGGATGCTTCTACAGAAGCGAGTACAGAAGATACAGGTGCACAGCAGGGCAATGATACCGATATTTTATTAACAGGTGTAAATGCACCGGGAGCAAAATACGGCGAAGGCTCTACGATCGGCTTTGTAGCCAGAGTGAAGGGTAATGGTTATATCACCAGTATTTCACCGGTGATTTCATCTTCCTTCCCGTTCGAGACAAATGATGCCGCTTATATGGTAGTGGAAGGAAACGAGACGACCAAGGAACTGGCAGCTAATTATAACTTTATTGTAAGAAGTGATGTAGCAAGCGGCTACCAGCCGGTAGAGTTTGCAATCGAGTATGTAAAAGACAAAGAGAAGAAATCAGTTGTAAAGACAGTGAATGTGAAGTTTGAGGGAGCACCGGCACCGACCGAGGCAACCGAAGCACCGGCAACCGAAGCACCGGCAGTCTCTACTCCGCGTGTGATCGTAACCGGATTTGAAACAGATCCGGGTAAAGTATTGGCCGGACAGAATTTTAAGCTGACGCTGCATCTGAAGAATACATCCAACCGGACTGCGGTTTCCAATATGAAGGTCAGTCTGGCGGCAGCAAATGGAGAATTTCTTCCGACCTCCGGCTCCAGTACGGATTTTATTGCAAGCCTGGGAGCAGGTCAGACAACAGATATTGTAATGGAGATGTCTGCATTATCCAGTCTGGATCCGAAGCCATACGTACTGACATTGACCTGCAATTATGAGGACAGTGCGGCAACAGCGTATGAATCAACGGAGAATATCTCAATTCCGGTCTATCAGGAAGCAAGAATTAAGATTACAGAAGTGACAGTATCCCCGGATACGATCGCAGTTGATGATCAGGGCAGTGTAAGCTTCAACATCAACAATCTTGGTAAGAGTACATTAAGCAATGTGCAGGCAAAGATCGTAGGCAGCACAGTAGAATGTGAAGAGACTTTTGTAGGAAATATTGCGGCAGGTGCTACCGGCTATGCAGATGTAACGGTGACCGGAGTAGAATCTACCCAGGATGATGGAAAAGTAAAGCTGGTTATCACTTATGAAGATTCTGCCGGAGAAGAGTGTACATATGAAGAGGAAGTTACCGTTATGGTAACGGAGGCTTCCTATGATCCGGGTGATATGGATGGTAGTGATATGAATCAGGAACCGACAAAGAGCGGACCGTCTGTTATCCTGATAGCAATTGGTATTTTAGTAGCAATTGCGGTAATCGTAGTTGTAATTGTGATCGTAGTATCCAAGAACAAGAAGCGTAAGGCAGCGAAGGAAGCAGAAGAATTAGAAGATGCGATAGACGAAGATTTGTTATCAGATGCAGATAAGGAGAACAAAGAATGAGATTTTCTGACATCATTTCGATGAGTGCAGCAAATCTATGGAAACGGAAGGTACGGACGATCTTAACTGTACTGGGTGTTGTGGTAGGAACTGCATCCATCGTGGTTATGCTGTCGCTTGGTATTGGTCTGCAGAGTGCAATGCTTGGACAGATCCAGTCTGAGGGAAGTATGACAGATATACAGGTATATAGCTGGGGATCCGGAAGTAATGGCCAACAGCAGCAGCTGACGGATGATAAGGTAACGGAATTCGAACAGCTGGATCATGTAAAGAGGGTTTCGCCAATGTTGTCGGTGTCTGCCAACATGACACAGGGCAAGTATCAGAGCTGGATCCAGATTTACGGTGTGACTCAGGAATATATGGCACAGATTCCGCTGGCAGAAGGTGGCAGGATCCCGACAGCGAACAGTAATAAGCTCGAGCTTTTGGTTGGTAACAGTGTACCATCGAATTTCTATAATCCGACTGATATGTCGGATGGCAGCTATATGTTTGATGCCAGTGCGGAGCCTGTGGTCGATCTGATGAACAAGACTGTATTTACGCAGTTTGACTCGACCTGGACGACAGACTCGGAAGGAAATTCTGTAGAGCAGCCGGCTAGAAAGAATATATTTCCGATTGTGGGTATGGTAGACGGTGGAACGGATTCCTATAATTCGTATTCCTACAATGTGTATACAGATATTGATTCTCTGAAGAAGTATCTGAAGGAGAATTATCGTGGACAGGCAATTCCGGGACAGCCGACAGATAAGAGTGGTAATCCATATAAATATTTCTGCTATGATCAGGTGGTCGTTTCGGTCGATGACATTGAAAATGTAGAGGATGTAAAGAGCCAGATCATTGATATGGGATACGAGTGCTACAGTGAGAGCGAATGGATCAAGCAGGCACAGCAGCAGATGCTGATCATCGAGGCAGTGCTTGGTGGTATCGGTGCGATTTCTTTGCTGGTTGCAGCGATTGGTATTGCAAACACCATGACAATGTCTATTTACGAGAGAACCAAAGAGATCGGTGTTATGAAGGTGCTTGGATGCAGTCTGGGAAATATCCGTATGATGTTCCTGACCGAGGCAGCCTTTATCGGATTTATCGGTGGCGTGATCGGATTGATCATCAGTTACATTCTATCCTTTGTATGTAATCTGTTCCTGCCGGCACTGGTAGGCTATGAAGGACAGAACATATCGGTGATCCCGTTCTGGCTGGTGCTTGTGGCAATCGCTTTCTCAACGTTGATCGGTATGATAGCCGGATTCTTCCCGGCACAGCGTGCGACGAAGCTGAGTCCGCTGGCAGCGATCCGGAATGAATAAGATTTTTATGTACAAAAAATAAAAGATATATGAACAACCCGAAGGATTGGTGTCTTCGGGTTGTTTTTTTGTAGCAAACAGTGCTATACTGATTGCACTGATTACTACAAAGGAGTCACAGATGGAACAACGGATACTGTTTTTTGACATAGACGGAACGATATTAACAGACGATGGAAAGCGTCAGATCCCGGAGAGTACCAGACGGGCACTGGCTGCCGCAAAGGAGAAAGGACATCTGGTATTTGTAAATACCGGCCGGGTATTTTTAAATGTGGAGCCGATGATCCGGAACCTTGGATTTGATGGGTTCGTATGCGGTTGCGGTACCAATATCTATTATCACGGGGAGGAGCTGCTTCGACACCGGATTCCGGCAGAACAGTGCAGAGAGACTGTCCGGGTGATACAGAGGTGTGAGATTCAGGCCTTATATGAGGCAGCCGATATGAACGGATTCGATCATCAGGGTGCGACGGATAATCCGATGATGGAGGGTCTGATCCGGTACTTTACGGAGGATGGCAGAGTTGTGGTAGATGTGAATGCTCCGGGGTTTCATTTCGACAAGCTGACCGGTTGGATTCCGGCAGGGCAGGATATATCGGAATTCTTAAGCTATATACGAGGCAGATATGAGTTTATTGATCGCGGAAGCAACGATGACTATCAGATGTGCGAGATCGTTCCTGCAGGCTTCAGTAAGGCGAGCGGAATGAAGTTTTTGCTGGATTATTTTGGAATTCCGCATGAAAGAAGCTATGCATTCGGCGATAGTACCAATGATCTTCCGATGTTAAATTATGCGGCACACAGTGTTGCAATGGGAGGAAGTGCACAGGTGGTATGTGATGCAGTAGAATTTGTTACAAGAAGTATTTATGAGGATGGACTGGAATATGCGATGCAGTATTTCGGATTAATATAGGGGAACATAAGGCATATGAAAAATATGAGCAGGTCACAATTGAATATGATACTGGCAATTATGGCAGGAACCATGCTGTTGCTTTGTATCATTACAGGTGTGCTATATCAGGGACGTGATGAGAAAGCAACCGGATATGATGTGGAGACTATGAATGATGCATGGATCGTGGAAAGCAGTGCGGATTATGATACAGCAACAGATCTTCCCTGTCATCTGGAGTTTCAGAAGGGAGAGGCGGTCAGCCTTTCACATTATCTTCCGGAGCAGCTGGGCAATGATTATGCGATTGCATTCCGTTCTGTATATAATGAGGTTCAGATAAAGATCGGCGAAAAAGTGATTTATCAGTATGGAGTAGATGAGAAACGGCCGTTTGTACATGCGGCAGTGCCGAAATGGAATCTGATCCCGATTGATGCAGAGTACGCCGGACAGTTGCTTACGATCACACAGGTATCGGATTACGCCCGGTATTCCGGAGTGTTTGATCAGGTATATGCCGGCAGCCGGGATGCGTTGCGTTATCTGCAGTGGAGAGAGAATGGCTGGGGAGTGATTCTTTCAGCAGTTTTAATATTGCTTTGTCTTGGACTGTCTATCGTGGTGATAAGCATGCGCAGGCAGTTGAAAGATCATCCGCAGCTTCTGTATTATGAAATATTTGCTGTGACGATCACACTCTGGAATCTGTCCGGAAATCCGCTGCTGGCATCTTATATGGGAATGAATTATATGTTTTGGCTGGTACATATGTTAATGCGTATGCTATTGCCGGTAGTATGGCTGTTGCTATTACGGACTTATATGCAGACAAGACGCTTGTTACAGTTGGTGGATCTGGGGATTCTGGCTGCCGGTATCGGCTATGTGATTCTGACAGTGCTGCAGGTACTTGGCTTGCTGGAGTTTGCGGTGACCTATGAGGCAGTCAATGTGGTATGCGGAATCGGATTTGTTTTATATACCGTCTGCCTGATTTTGGGTTGGCTGAAATATCGGAAGGCAGAACTTCGGGGACTGGCGGTCAGCAATCTGGTTCTGTGTATAGCAGGGCTGATTCAGCTTTTTGTACGGCCGAATCATTTGTATCAGATCGAAGGAACCTTCTGGCAGATCAGTGTTATGGTATATTGTTACCTTCTGCTGGCGGCTGTAATTGAGACTTATATCCGGAGTGTGAAACAGAAGGTGGATCAGATAGAAGGAGAGTATCAGAGCCAGCGTGCAGAAGCGGTTGCCATGATGAATCCGAACTTTTTGTTTGCAACATTGAATCTGATCCTGACGTTGGTTAAGAAGGGTTCCGGGCAGGCGGCAAAATTAATATTTGCATTTTCGGAATATCTTCGTTATAATCTTAATTCTATCCGGGAGGATACTCTGATTCAATTTGAAGAGGAATTAAGTCATATAAAGACATATCTGGAGATACAGCAGCTCCGGATGCCGGAAATGGAACTACAGATAGAGGATAAATTTCATGAGTTTTATGTACCGTCCAGAAGCTTGGAAGCAATCGTTGAAAATGCAGTAAAGCATGGCATCGGGAAGAATGAAAACCGTGGAAAAGTGATCATAAGAAGCTATGAACGCCGGGATTCTTACGCAGTGCAGATTGTAGATGAGGGTGTTGGGTTTGATACAGACATACTATATCGAAAGGAAACACCGACCGGCATGAAGCGGATCCGGGAACGTTTAGAGAAGATCGGCGCTGTGTTAGAAGTAGTCAGCAGACCCGGAAAGGGAACAATCGTGACGGTTCGCTTTCCTAAAAAGAAGATAAATATTGAAAGGGCGGAATGACGTATGAATGAGAATACAGACATTCAGAAAAGTAAATTGAAATTTATTGAACAGATTCGAATCGCACTTAGTAAACCGTTATGGTATAAATCCTTATTGCAGCAGTCGATTGGAAAGCATATCTGCTATTTTCTGATTCTTTTGATATTGATTACAGTTATAAGATTTGTAATACCGTGTACGGCATATCTTCAGAGTGTTGGCGGCCTGAAGAATCTGATTTATAACGGGATCCCGGGTTTTTCATTCGAGAATGGAGTTCTTCAGGTGGATACTCCGGTAGATATAGAGCAGAATGGCGTCAGGATCATAATTGATACTTCTGTAGATGCCTATACAGTAGAAGATGCACAGAGCAAGGCAGCTGAGATGGGTGACAGCATGAATATCGTTTATATGATCAGCCGGACCAATGCAGTCAATAATATATCATCCGTGACGTATGATCTGTCGCTGATGAACGGAATTACGATCAATAATGATGTGGTATACCGGGCGGCTCCAATCTATCTGATATTCTACGGAATCTTCAGCTTTATCGGAAATATTATTGCCTATTTAATCAGCGCGTTGTTCTTTGCGTTGTTTGGCTATCTCATGAACCGGGCATTGAAGCTGAATCTGAAATTCGGACAGATCTATGTGATCGCATTATATGCGAAATCTGTGGAGATTTTGTTAGAGGCGGTACTGGAAGTAGTGGGAATTTCTCTGCTTTATTATGTGGGAAGCATTATCGGAATCTTTATTACCTGTAATTATATGACAAGAGGTATGAGTTCCATGCTCATACCTCGGTCAGGAGATTCCGATCAGGGTCAGGATCGACGGTTTTTTTAATAAGATCTTTCAGAAAAGGTTTCAAAAGATTAAGCCTTGTGAAGTAGCTGCTTTGCGAGGCTTAAAATATGCTCCGGCTGATCGGTAGACATCCGGCTGTTGTGGAATGCCGGCTCCAGAGTTACCTCACAGGTAAACCAGTCCGGGGGCAGGTAGGCATTAGCGGCATCTTCGGACGGAAACTCGACCTCAGCCAGAACCAGTCCTTCAAAGGCACCATGAAAAAGGTCCAGTTCGATAGTGTAGCCATGTTCTTCCGGAATCTGATAACGTGTTTTACGAATCAGATTTCCATCACATTTGGGAACCAGATGCTGATAAGCCGTTGCAGTAAGTGGAAGCTCGACTTCTTCCCGGCTCATCAGACCGGAAGATTTATAGGTGAAAAGATAGGTATCGTTCCAACGGCGGATTCGGAGTACCGGTGAGGTATTGATATATCCCTGTTCTATTTCAATATGTGAATAGGAATCCAGCGATTCGGGGATGCGTTTGATTAAAAATTTGCGTTCGATTTCCATGAAATTAAGACCTTTCTTTTCTGATTTTTAATATATTAAGAGGCAATGTAAGAAAATCTAAAACTTTTTGTAAGTCTTATATCTTGACTTTTTCCTCTATTCCGATTATAAACAAAGTATAAAGAGTAATTCAAGACTAATATTGTAATGAACTCCGGATCGTATATCCGGCAGTGTAACGACGAGGAATGGATATAGAAATTGAGTATAGAAAGTGAGTAAAGATAGTTATGGTATATTTATTTATGGCTGATGGATTTGAAGAAGTTGAAGCCCTGACGGTAGTTGATATTTTAAGACGTGCCGGTGTGGAGTTAAAGACGGTATCCATCATGGGACGGAAGAATGTGACAGGCTCCCATCAGATCGAAGTGATGGCAGATCTGACATTTGAGGAAATCATTGAGAGAGCGGAGATGCTGATCCTGCCGGGTGGAATGCCGGGAACACTGCATCTGAAGGCACATAAGGGCTTGGAACAGCTGATCTTTGAAAGCGCAGAGCATGGAACCTATCTGGCAGCTATCTGTGCGGCACCGACCGTATATGGTGAAATGAAACTTCTTAGAGGAAAGAAAGCAGCCTGCTATCCGGGTATGGAGGATGGTCTGGTCGGAGCAGAGGTCCGGTATGAGAATGTAGTAGCAGATGATAAGTTTATTACCAGCCGCGGACTTGGAACAGCCATTGATTTTGCTTTAAAGCTGGTAGAGATATTAAAGAGCAGGGATGAGGCAGATACGATCGCAAAGCAGATTGTATATGCGGATTAATGAAAACGTAGTATGAGGAGTGATACGTATGAGAGTATTGGAGAACTTTTTCTTCTACCCTTTTATGGGAACTGATTTTTACCACATTGCATATTCCTTTTTTCTGTATGGTTCAGCCTGCTGGTTAATGGAGTGTATATTTGAGGCGATCCGGACAGGAAAGTTTACGAATCGGGGCTTTAATAAGGGACCAATCTGTACGATTTATGGTGTGGCATTTCTGTTTATGTATTTTCCGATGAAACCATTTGCCGGTAAGTGGGTATGGATGTTTATCATCGGCGCAACTGTTGCAACGATTCTGGAGTATGTGACCGGAGTGATCCTGGAGAAAACGATTCATCAGAGGCTATGGGATTATTCGGATTTTCCGTTGAATTTTCAGGGCAGAATCTGTTTTTTCATTTCCCTTGCATGGGGAGGACTGGTGGTTCTGGTTCTTGGATTGCTGCAGCCGCGGATCGAGGCAGTCATCAGCATGATACCGCGACCGCTTGGATTCCGGGTCCTGAATGTTCTGATCTGGATATATTTTATTGATCTGGCATTCAGTATTGCGATACGGAGTAAGTACGGTGCAGCCATGAAGGATAAGTTCGAAGATCAAAAAGAGAAGATCCGGCTTCGTTTCCATAATGATGAAATATAAGAAGTATAATGGAAATAATAGAAATTTACAGATAAAGACAGTATGAACAAAATTAAAGTTTCGGTGCGGAATCTGGTGGAATTTATTTTCCGGGAAGGAGACATCGATAACCGGAGAGGTCAGGTATCCGATAAGGATGCGATGGAGGCAGGAAGCCGGATGCACCGTAAAATTCAAAAGAATATGGGCTCGTTCTATCGGAGTGAAGTGCCGCTGGTCATCCGGCTGGAGCAGGAACGTTTTATTTTGCAGATTGAAGGACGGGCAGATGGAATCATAGAACAGGCAGGTGCCATTACCATTGATGAGATTAAAGGCGTTTATCGGAACGTAGATGAGATGGAGGCACCTGTTTTTGTACATAAGGCACAGGCAATGGTATATGCTTATATCTATGGCAGGGAGCAGGAAGTTTCGGAAATCACGGTTCAGATGACGTATTGCAATCTGGAGACAGAGGAAATCCGGCGGTTTTCGGAGGTGTACTTATTTGATGATTTAGAGGAATGGTTCCGGAAGCTGGTTGGGCAATATATGGTCTGGGCAGATTATTTGTATGACCATCAGAGACTCCGTAATGCAAGCATTGAAAATGTTCAATTTCCATATCCGTACCGGACAGGACAGCGGGATATGGTGGTATCGGTCTATCATGCAATCCGGGAGGAAACCGCATTGTTTGTACAGGCACCGACAGGCATTGGAAAAACACTTGCAACTATATTTCCTGCGGTACAGGCAATGGGACAGGAAATGGGCGATAAGATTTTTTATCTGACTGCGAAGACGATCACACGGACAGTTGCAGTCGAAGCGTTTGAAAAACTGCGGGAGGGAGGATTGCAGTTCTCCTCCGTGGTTATTACGGCAAAGGAGAAGGCATGCTTTCAGGAGGAGTGTGCCTGTAATCCGGAGCAGTGCCCATATGCAAAGGGGCATTATGACCGGATCAATGCTGCGGTATTTGATTGCATTAATCATGAACAGAATATTACCAGAGAAGTGATATATGCATATGCCGGGAAACATCAGGTATGTCCGTTCGAGTTCTGTCTGGATGTCAGTCTCTGGGTTGATGGAATTATTTGTGATTATAATTATGTATTTGATCCGCGTGTCAATCTGAAACGGTATTTCGGACAGGGAGTACAGGGAGATTATATATTTCTGGTGGATGAAGCACATAATTTATATGAGCGAGCGAGCAGTATGTACAGTGCGGAGCTATATAAAGAAGAGTTTCTGAAGGTTAAGAAGCTGATAAAGCCATATAGTAATAAGCTGGCAGGGAAACTGGATGCCTGTAACCGGGTTCTGCTTGAAATGAAGAAGGAGTGTAATGGATATCAGGTGCTGGAATCTATCGATCCCCTGATCCACAGGTTGTTGTCCGTGCTTGGAGAATATGAGAAATTTCTGGAACAGCATCACGGGCTGCCGGATGAAACAGAGATTCTTGAATTTTATTTCAAGATATATCAGTTTATGAATATTTATGAGCGAGTGGATGAGAACTATGTAATATTCAGTGAACAGGTGAATGCGGACTCTTTTCGTATAAAATTATTCTGCGTAGATACATCTGTTAATTTGCGGGAATGCCTCGATAAGGGGCGGGCAGCGGTGTTTTTTTCGGCAACATTGCTTCCAATCCGGTATTATAAGAAATTATTGAGTGCGGAGGAAGATTATGCGATCTATATTGCTTCCCCATTTCCGAGGGAACATCGACAGATTATGATCGGTTCCGATGTGAGCAGCCGCTATAGCAGGCGCGGGCAGAAGGAATACGAAAAGATCTATTATTATATAGAAAAGCTGATAGGTACCAGAGATGGAAATTATATGGTGTTTTTTCCGTCTTATCGGATGCTTCAGGACGTATATGCGATTGCCTGTGCAGAAGGCCTGGACAAACGGGTGACTCTGATCTGTCAGAATCCGAACATGAAAGAAGAAGCACGGGAAGAATTCCTGCAACAATTTGAAGGAGAGCAGGTAGTTGCTTTCTGTATTCTGGGAGGTATTTTTGCAGAGGGGATCGATCTGACCGGAGAACGGCTGATCGGAACGATCGTAGTCGGGATCGGACTGCCGATGGTATGCAATGAACGGGAGATCCTGCGGAATTATTTTGAAGAAAGGGAAGGCATGGGATTTGAATATGCATATTTATATCCCGGTATGAATAAGGTGCTTCAGGCTGCAGGAAGAGTAATACGGACAGCCGAGGATCATGGTGTGATCCTGCTGCTGGATGAGAGGTTTCTAAGGAATACCAGCAGACAGTTATTTCCAAGAGAATGGGAAGATTATGAGATTGTACAGATGGATACGGTAGCGGCAGTCAGTGAAAAATTCTGGGTGGAACAGTCGGATAGAAAATGATATAATAGTAATATTATAATCTGACAGCAATTGATAAAAAGGATATGAGTTATGAAAAAATTATACGTCAGTGATCTGGATGGAACTCTGCTGAATCAGCGGGGAGATATTTCGGCGACCACTGCTGAAAAATTGAATACCTGCATAGAACAGGGAATAGCATTTACTATTAATACAGCAAGAACACCGGCAACGACATTTCCTATCATGGCATCTGTGAATCTTCAGATTCCGTTTTCTATGATGAACGGTGTTCTGGTATATGATCCGGGCCAACAGGATTACCTGGAGGTCCATTCGCTTTCCAGAGAAACGGCGATGGTGATACTGGGAGTCATAAAGCTTTATGGACTGCAGTGCTTCATGTACACGATGGAGCATGGAACAATGTATACTTATTATGACAGTGTGGAATCCAGATCACTGAATAAATTCCGGAATGAACGGATCATGAAATACGATAAGGTATTTACGGAAGTGGATGATCTGAGCATCTGTGCGGATCGGGGAGTTATTTATTTCTTTTTACGTGAGCGGAAAGAACGGCTGATGAATCTGTACCGGGATCTGCAGGCTGTCCGCGGAGCACATGCGATCATGTATGAGGACATCTATCATGAGGAATGGATGAATCTTGAAATCTACAGTGATCAGGCATCCAAATCAGCGGCACTGAACCGGATCAGGCAATGGGGTGATTTTGATTATCTGATCGGCTTTGGCGACAGCACAAATGACATTGAGATGTTTAAAGCCTGTGATGAAACATATGCGGTATCCAATGCATCCGCAGAGATTCAGGAGCTGGCAGATGGTATCATTCCGGGAAATGAAGAAGATGGTGTTGCCCGGTTTTTATATAAGGCATTACATATGGCAGGAAAGGAAAATTAGAAATGGAGCATATAACAGTTCGGGATATTTTAGAAGCAACAGGTGGCACTTTGTTGTGCGGAGATGCAGATACCGAGCTACAGGATATCTGTATTGATTCGCGTATAGTCAAAGAAGGAGATTTATTTGTGCCGATTATCGGAGAACGGATAAATGCACACCGGTTCATTGAGCAGACTTTAAAGGTCGGAGCGGCAACACTGACGTCGGAGCATTATGCGATGAACGCGCAGAAGCCGTATATCAAGGTAAAGGATACCTGTCAGGCATTGACGGACATCGGATTCTATTTAAGAAAAAGGATTGAAATACCGGTAGTAGCAGTAACCGGAAGCGTTGGAAAGACGACAACCAGAAATATGATCGCAGCTGCACTTCGGGCACAGTATCAGGTGTTTGAAACACAGAAGAATTATAACAGCCAGATCGGACTTCCAATCATGATTTCCAGGGTTGGAAAACAGGATGAGATGGCGGTTCTGGAATGTGGCATGAGTGAGGAAGGTCAGATTGACATTCTGTCACGGATGTGTGAGCCGAAATATGCGGTGGTCACAACGATCGGTCTTGCGCATATTGAACAGTTAAAGACGCAGGAGAATATCCGAAAGGAGAAATTATCGATCATAAACGGATTGCAGCCGGGAGGTGTGCTGTTCTTAAACGGTGATGATAAGATGCTTGCGGAAATGAGAGGAAAGATGCCATGTGAAGTCCGGTATTATGGTACACAGGCGTGGTGCGACTACCGGGCAGAGGATATCCGGTTTGATGCTGATCGCAGTTATTTTACCTATGTGCATGGAGAAACGAGGATACCGGTAGAGCTTAGCATGCTCGGACTGCATAATGTACTGGATTGTTTGGCTGGTCTGGCAGTCAGCGATCAGGTGGGAATTCCGGTGGAGAAGGCCGCATTGCAGTTCCGGGATTTTCATGGATTACGGCAGAAGATTTTACGACTGGAGAATCGGTTTACGATTATCGATGATACCTATAATGCAAGTCCGGATTCTATGAAGGCAAGTCTGGATGTGCTTTGTAATATGAAAACAGAGGGCAGGAAGATTGCGGTTCTTGGCGATATGTTTGAGCTGGGAACGGATTCGGAACGGTATCATTACGAGGTTGGAGAATATCTGGCAGGGCTTCCGGTAGACGAACTGGTTGTAGTCGGAGAACGGGCAAAAGCGATCCATAAGGCACTGATCGATCATAAGTCCAGAATACTGGTTTCCGAATATATGGATAATGAAGAGGTGGCAATGTATCTGTTGGGAACTTTGATGCCGGATGACATTGTATTGATCAAAGGATCTAACGGTATGAAGATGAATGAAATCGTAGATTTATTGCAGAAAAGTAATTAATAAA
>ERZ1034719.252-NODE-252-length-35754-cov-6.168548_pt1 | contig 35754 bp, 32 predicted proteins | sample MGYA00520703_ERZ1034719 | MGnify/ENA primary metagenome ERZ1034719 (study PRJEB33766, sample SAMN09781716) | gut metagenome | biome: gut microbiome | host: Homo sapiens | place: Madagascar | study: EMG produced TPA metagenomics assembly of the PRJNA485056 data set...
TGAAGGACGGCGTCGTCATCATCAACACCTCCCGCGGCACCAACGTCGACGAGGCTGCGCTTCTTGACGCGCTCAACAGCGGCAAGGTCCGCGCCGCCGGTCTGGACGTCTATGCCGACGAGCCCGCGACCAACGTTGCGCTCTACTCCCACCCGATGGTCTCCTGCACGCCGCACATCGGCTCCGCGACCGTCGAGGCTCAGGGCCGCATCGGCGAAGAGCTGGTCGAGATCATCTCCAAGATGTAATTTATCGCTCACGCGAATGACAAGAAGGAAGAGCCGTCGAAAGACGGCTCTTCCTTTTTGTCCTCGTGCTCGGCACGGCATATCTCCACGTTCTTTTTCATAGGATACACCAACAAAACTGTGCTGAGGTGTACGATATGGAGCGCAACCAGAACTATGTGGAGCTGTGGGGCGTCGCCGCAGGCGAGCCCGTCTTTTCGCACGAGAACCATACCCGCCGGTTCGACAAATTTCCCCTGCGGGTCGAGCGCCTGTCAGGCCAGAACGACGTGCCCGTCATCGTGGCGAGCGAGGCACTGCTGCGCGTCTGCCCTGTGGAGGAGGGGCAGAGCCTTCGCATCGTCGGGCAGCTGCGCTCGTTTAACAACAAGAGCGGGCAGGGCAACCGGCTCGTCATCACCGTGTTCGCTCAGAGCATCGAGCCGGGCGACGGCTCGTACTTTAACCGCATCCTGCTCTCGGGCGCGCTGTGCAAAAAGCCCGTGCTGCGGCACACGCCGCTCGGCCGCAGCATTTGCGATGTCATTCTGGCAGTCAACCGCCACTACGGGCGCGCGGACTACTTACCCTGCATCGCCTGGGGACAGACCGCCGTGCAGATTGCGGGCATGGACGTCGGCGAGCGATTGGCGCTTGAGGGCCGCGTGCAGAGCCGGACCTACACCAAGCTGCTCGAAAGCGGCAGTGAGGAACGCACGGCGTTCGAAGTGTCGATCATGCAGCTTTTGGACGAAGAAGAAACGGAGGAGACCGCCTTATTATAGGTGGTCTCCTCCGCCTTTTGCTTATAGCCCGCTCTCCTATTCAAATAATTTATCAGTGCATCCCTTTACAATTTTAAGGCGCAGTGTTAGAGTTTTTCGTGCTATATATTTTATTAGATTTTTTGAAATTTAAAAAACGAAACACGGAGAGAGAAATGGCAAGAATTTTTTTACTCAAGGGTGACATCGCCAACCCCGGCTATGTAGACATTCCCGACGAGGCGACCACCATCCGAGAGGCGATCTACGGGATCGGCGGCGGCATTCCGAATGGGAAAAAGTTTAAGGCGGTGCAGATCGGCGGCCCGAGCGGCGGCCTTCTCGTCGAGGAGCATCTCGATCTGCCCCTGCACTTTCAAAAGCTCAAGCCCTACGGCGTGCGCCGCGGCGACAGCGTCATCACGGTGCTCGACGAGGACCGCTGCATGGTCGATGTCGCGTGTCGCTTTATGCAGTACACGCAGACAGAGTTCTGCGGCAAGTGCGTTCCCTGCCGCGAGGGCACAAAGCGCATGAACGAGCTGCTCTGGGCCATGCGGGACTACCGCCTCAGCGAGTCGGACTTTCATATGCTCACCGACCTTGGCGAGATGATCTCAGTCACGGCGTTCTGCAATCTGGGCCGCAATTCCTACCACACGCTGGAAACGGCCATCAAATACTTTCCCGAGGAATTCAAGGATCACCTGCGCGGGGACTGCGCGCTCTGCGAGCTTGACCGCGAGCCGATCGAGCCGGGTGGACTTCCCTATAACCGCATCCGCCTCGAGATCGACCCGAGCATCTGCCGCGGATGCAGCAAGTGCTCGCGTTCCTGCCACGCCGAGGCTATCACGGGCGTCATCAAGTCGCCGTTCGTGATCGACCCGGAAAAGTGCGTCAAATGCTATACCTGCATCGAGGCCTGCCCCTTTGATGCGATCCAGGAGGTGGAGATCGATGGCTAAGGGTATCATGTATGTCGACAACATCCGCGTGGAGTTCGACGACGAGCCCACGATCATGGATGTCTGCCGCAAGGCGGGCGTGGAAATGCCGAACTTCTGCTTCCACTCCGACCTTTCCGTTTACGGCGCGTGCCGCATGTGTATGGTCGAGGATCTGGACACCGGCAAGATCGACGCCGCCTGCACGACCAAGCCGAAAAACGGCATGCGCATCCGCACCAACACATCGCGCCTTCTCAAATACCGCCGCATGATACTGGAGCTGATGCTTGCCTCGCACTGCCGCGACTGCACCGCCTGCGAAAAAAACCGCTCCTGCCGTCTGCAGGAGATGGCCGTGCGCTTCGGCATCCATCACGTTCACTTCAAGGATACGCGCGAGCATGTACCGATGGACTTTTCAAGCCCTGCGGTCACATTCGACCTCAACAAATGCATCCTCTGCGGCGACTGCGTGCGCGTGTGCAAAGAGGTTCAGGGCATGAGCATCCTGCACTTTGCAGGCCGCGGCCCAGGGCTGCACATTGAGGCAGGCGACGACCAGCCCATCTCGACCACGCACTGCGTCAGCTGCGGCCAGTGCGCCGCCGTGTGCACGACCGGCGCCATCACCGTCAAAAACGACATCGGCGCGGCGTGGCGTGCCCTGCACGACCCGCAAAAGCGTGTCGTCATCCAGATCGCGCCCGCCGTGCGCGTCGCCATCGGTGAGGCCTATGGTCTGCCCGCGGGCGAAAATGTGCTCGACAAGCTCGTCACGGCACTCAAGATCATGGGTGCGGACGAAATTTACGATACGATCTTCGGCGCGGACCTCACGGTGCGCGAGGAATCGAAGGAATTTCTCCGCCGCCTGGAAACGGGCGAAAATCTCCCGCTGATGACATCCTGCTGCCCGTCCTGGGTGCGCTATGTGGAGCAGGAGCGCCCGCAGTTCATCAAGAACCTGTCCTCCGCACTCTCGCCTATGCAAATGTTCGCAACGGTCTTAAAGGACAAGTACCGCGAAAAGGACGCCGTCGACGGCCGCACGACCTTCCATATCGCCATCATGCCCTGCACAGCCAAGAAAATGGAGGCCGGACGCGAGGAATTCCGCCGCGACGGCGTACCGAACGTCGACCTCGTGCTGACCACGCAGGAGGTCATCAAGATGATCAAGGAATCCGGCATCCGCTTCCAGATGCTCGAAAAGGAGTCGCCCGACCTGCCGTTCGGCATGGGCAGCGGCGCGGCCGAGATCTTCGGCACCTCCGGCGGCGTGGCGGAGGCGGTGCTCCGCTGCTGCCTGCCCGACAAGAGCAAAAACGTCCTGCGCATGCTCGAGCACAGCGGTCTTCGCGGCACGGAGGCCATCCGCTTTGTGACCATCCCCGTTAACGGGCGCGACGTGCGCGTCGCCCTGGCCCACGGCCTTGCCAACGCGGCAAAGCTGCTCGATCAAATCGAAAACGGCGAGGTCGAGGTCGACCTGGTCGAGGTCATGTCCTGCCGCACCGGCTGCGTCGGCGGCGCGGGCCAGCCCTACGCGCTGATGAGCACCAAGCTCAAGCGCGCCCACGGCCTGTACGAGATCGACCGCAGCGCGATGTTCAAGCGCAGCGAGCGCAACCCCGTCCTCGACGCGATGTATGCCGCGGGTCTCAATGAGCGCGCGCACGAGCTGCTGCACCACGAGTACAAGGACTGATCCCCTTCATAAAAAGCCGGCCGTGTGTCCACGGCCGACTTTTTCGCCCGACTCATTATTTTTTATAATGCGTCTATTGACAAATTAAGATATTTCCACTAATATATTTTTGAAAATGTATTACAAATTTGAATCGGAGGACAGCCATGGAAGTCCGCAACCTGGTCACATTCTTAAAAGTCACGGAGCTCAAGAGCTTCTCCCGTGCGGCGGAAGCTCTGGATTATTCCCAGTCCGCCGTCACAGTGCAGATCCAGCAGCTCGAGCGCGAGCTGGGCGTGCAGCTCTTTGACCGCATCGGCAAAACGGTCTCCATCACGCAGTACGGCAAGGACTTTGTCTCCTACGCGCGCGACGTGGTGAGCGCCATCGCGCGTGCCAGCGCCTTTGCCTCGTCGGATTCCGAGCTGAGCGGCACCGTGCGCGTCGGCACGCTCAATTCGCTGCTCACCGCCTCGTTCTCTAACATCGTGCCGCTCTACCACGAGCGTTTTCCGCACGTGCAGATCAGCCTGCACGCGGGCAATATCGCCTCCATCACCGAAATGCTCGTCAAGAATGAGCTCGACATCATCTACACGCTCGATGAGCAGATCTTCGACACGCAGTTTGTCAAAGTCTTTGAAGCGCAGGAGGACGTCGTCATCGTGACGAACACGGAAAACCCGCTCTCTGCCCGCGATGATGTGCACCTTGCCGACCTTGTGTCGCACCCGTTCATCCTGATGAACCACGGCAACCCCTACCGCGACCAGTTCGACCGCGAGCTTGCCCGTCAGGATCTAAGTGTCGAGCCGTTTTTGGAGCTCGAGAGCGACACGCTCGCGCTCAAGCTCATCCGCGAGAATCCAGAGTATCTCTCCGTGCTGCCGCGCTACACGGCGAAGATGAGCATCCACAAGGGCAACCTTGCCATCATCCCTGTGGCCGACTGTCAGATGAGCCAGTGGCGGCAGGTGCTTTATCACCGCAACAAGGTCATCACCCCGCAGATCCAAGGCATGCTCGACGTGATCTTAGAGGTCGCGAAAAAGCCGTTTTAAGCAGAATCTCACAAAAAAGCACAGGCGCGCTTTCGCGCGCCTGTGCTTTTTCACTTTACTGTGTCATTACGGCGTAAAATTTGCAAAAAAAGAGTGCAAAATGCAAATCGGCGCGGTATAATAATGGGCAAATTCCAGCGTCCGCGCGCATCGCGCGCCCGCTTTGATCGGAGGGATCACGATATGAGAATTGTCGTCAAGGTCGGCACATCCACGCTGGCACACCCCACGGGGCGGCTGAACATCCAGCGTATGGAAAAGCTGTGCAAGGTTTTAAGCGACCTTAAAAATATGGGACACGAGATCATCCTCGTCTCCTCTGGCGCCATCGCCATGGGCTTTGGCAAGCTCAACCTGAGCGAACGGCCGAAAGACGTGCCGACGAAGCAGGCCTCCGCCGCTGTCGGCCAGTGCGAGTTGATGTACATTTACGACAAGCTCTTCACCGAGTATAACCACACCGTGGCACAGCTGCTCATCACCGCACCGGATATCGAAGAGGGCGGCGTGCGCAAGCAGAACTTCCACAACACGCTCGCGCGGCTTTTAGAGCTCGGCGCGCTGCCGGTCATCAACGAGAACGACACCATCTCCACCGAGGAGTTCGGCATCGGTGACAACGATACGCTCTCTGCCATCGTGGCCGTGACGATCCAGGCGGACCTCCTCATTCTGCTTTCGGACATCGACGGGCTCTTCGACGGAGACCCGCGCAAGAATCCCGACGCGAAGCTCATCGACACGGTGGAAAAGATCGACGAGCACATCATTTCGCTCGGCGGCGGCAGCGGGTCGAGCCTCGGCACCGGCGGCATGGCGACCAAGCTCCGCGCCGCGCAGATGGCGACGGCAGCAGGCTGCGAAATGGTCATCGCCAACGGCCAGTCGCCCGAGGTACTCTACGATGTGGCCGCGGGCAAGCGCGTGGGCACAAGATTTTTGGCAAAGAGGGATGAAGCATGACAACGATCGAACTTCTGGAACGCACAAAAGCTGCCTGGGGCAGCATCCGCAGCGCAAGCGCCGAGGAGAAGGACCGGCTGCTGCTCGCGATGGCGGGGAGCCTTGAGGCCAACAGCGAAGATATCCTGCGCGAAAATGCCAAGGACATGGAGGCGGCGAAGGGCACGATCTCCGACGTGATGCTCGACCGTCTCGCCCTGACGGAGAGCCGCATCCACGCGATGGCCGAGGGCATCCGCGAGGCCGCGGCGCTGCCCGACCACGTGGGCCGCGCGCTCGCGCAGTTCAAGCGCCCCAATGGTATGACCATCACCAAGCGGCAGGTGCCGCTCGGTCTGGTCGCCATCATCTACGAGAGCCGCCCGAACGTCACGTCGGACGCCGCGGCGCTGTGCATCAAGAGCGGCAACGTCTGCATGCTGCGCAGCGGCAAGGAGGCCTATCGCTCCTCTCACGCCATCGTCACGGCGCTCAAGGCGGGCGTTGAGTCCGTCGGCGGCGATTCCGACATTGTCAACATCGTTGAGGATACAACGCATGCGAGCGCGCAGGTATTGATGACGGCGGACGGCCTTGTCGACCTGCTGATCCCCCGCGGCGGCAAGGGGCTCATCCGCGCGTGCGTGGAAAATGCAAGCGTTCCCTGCATCGAGACCGGCACGGGCATCTGCCATGTGTACGTCGACAGGGACGCTGACCTCAACATGGCGGTAAAGATCATCGAAAACGCCAAGACGAGCCGCCCGTCCGTCTGCAACGCGGAGGAGGTCTGCCTTGTCCACCGCGACATTGCAAAGGAATTTCTCCCCAAGCTCAAGGCCGCGCTTATCGACAAGCGTAGGGAAGCGGGCCTTGTCCCCGTCGAGCTGCGGCTCGACGAAGCCGCGGCGGAGATCATTCCCGGCACGGCGGCAACGGAGCTCGACTTCGACACGGAATTTCTCGATTACATTCTCGCCGTCGCGGTCGTAGATGATCTGGATGCGGCCATCGCGCATGTCCAGCATCACTCGACGCACCACAGCGATTGCATCGTGACCGAGAACCAAGCCGCGGCCGACCGCTTTGTCGACGAGGTCGACAGCGCGGCGGTGTACGTCAACGTCTCCACCCGCTTCACCGACGGCGGGGAGTTCGGCCTCGGCTGCGAGATGGGCATTTCGACGCAGAAGCTCCACGCGCGCGGCCCGATGGGGCTCGACGAGCTGAGCACCTATAAATACGTCATCACCGGCAGCGGCCAGATTCGATAACAGGAAAGGCGGACACTCCGATGTACCACAACGACAAAAAGTACGCGCTGACAAACTGCGTGCTTCTCGACGGCTCTGAGCACATGGAGCCGCAGACGGGCAAGGCCGTGTGCATCGCCGGAGAGAAGATCAGCGAGATCGTCGACGCACAGCATATCCCCGCGGGCTATGAGGCAGTCGACCTCGGCGGAAAGTATGTGCTGCCGGGTCTCATCAACATGCACGTGCACCTGCCCGCCTCGGGCAAGCCGAAAAAGAAGGCGAGCGACCCCAAAAAGCTCGTCAAGCTCATCACCTTCTGCGCGCTGACGAACAGGATCGGCGTCAACATGTGCGAGGGCTACGCCAAAACCGAGCTGCTCTCCGGCGTCACGACCATCCGCACAGTCGGCGGCGTCGCCGATTACGACACGAAAATTCGCGACCTCGCCGCGGCGGGCAAAATTCTTGCCCCGCGCGTGCTGGCGTCGAACATGGCGGTCTCCGTCCCCGGCGGGCACATGGCGGGTTCGCTCGCCTACGAGGCGCACTCCGCCGAAGAGGCCGCGGCGCTCGTCGAAAAGACCGCCGCTGAAAAGCCCGACCTCATCAAGCTGATGATCACCGGCGGCGTGCTGGACGCCGAAGTCGTGGGCGAGCCGGGCGTGCTGCGTATGCAGCCCGAGCTTGTCAAGGCCGCGTGCGACAAGGCACATTCGCTCGGCATGATCGTCGCGGCGCACGTTGAGAGCCCTGATGGCGTTATGGTCGCGCTGCAAAACGGCGTCGACTCCATCGAGCATGGCGCGCAGCCAAGCGATGAAATGACCACGCTCTTCAAGCAGCGCAAGGCGTTCCAAATTTCGACCATTTCCCCCGCCCTGCCCTACGCGCTCTTCGACCGCAGCATTTCGCACGCGACGTATGAGCAGCAGGAAAACGGCAGGATCGTCTTCGACGGCATCGTCGCGCTCGCAAAGGCAAACCTCGCCGCGGGCGTGCCAGTCGGTCTCGGCACGGACGTCGGCTGCCCGTACATCACACATTACGACATGTGGCGCGAGCTGCACTATTTCGTCAAATACTGCGGCGTGACGCCCGCGTTCGCGCTCTACAGCGCGACGAAACTCAATGCCCGGCTCGCGGGCATCGGTGATCTGACCGGCAGCATTGAGGCGGACAAGCAGGCCGACCTGATCGTCTGCTCCGGCAACCCTCTTCAGAATTTGAGCGCGCTGCGTGAGCTCGACATGGTCGTCAAGGGCGGTTACCGCATCGACAAACCGCAGATCAAGAAGATGGATGAGGTCGAGCGCGAGCTCGACAAGTTCCTGTAAGCGCTATGAAATACTTGGTACTATCCGACTCGCACGGCAATGTCGACAACATGGTGCGCGCGGTGGAGCTCGTAAAGCCGCACGGCATCATCCATCTTGGCGACGGCTGGCGCGATGTCGAGGAGCTGCGTGAACTTTTCCCCAGCCTGCCGCTCGAGCAGGTCCCCGGCAACTGCGATTTCGGGCGCTTTGAAGCGCTTGAGCGCGTGCTGATTCTGGACGATCACCGCGTGCTCATCGCGCACGGGCACACGTTAGGGGTGAAGACCGGACTTCTCCGCGCGCAGTACCGCGCGCTCGAAATGAACGCCGACATTCTGCTCTTCGGCCACACGCACGTGCCGCTCGTGGACGCGGCGTCGCGGCCGATGATGATGAATCCCGGTTCGATTGGCGATCCCCGCCGCCCGACCTACGGCGTACTCGAATTCAGGGACGGACAAATTTACCCGTCGGTCTTTCGGCTGGACGCATAACAAAAAAGAGATGTACCTTACGGTACATCTCTTTCCCTTTTCTCACCCGTTCCAAGCGCGCACCTGCTCGCGCAGCCAATTACACCAAGCGTCCACGCCCTCGCCGGTTTTGGCGGAGAGGGGGAATATCTTGAGCTTCGGGTTGCGCATGTGCGCGTATTCGACGACCTTTTCCATGTCGAAGTCGAAATACGGCAGCACGTCGATCTTGTTGATGATGAGTGCGTCGCACACAGTGAAGATGAGCGGGTACTTGAGCGGCTTGTCGTGCCCCTCCGGCACGGAGAGGATTATCGCGTTTTTGACCGCGCCCGTGTCGAACTCCGCGGGGCAGACGAGGTTGCCGACGTTTTCGAGCACGACGAGGTCCAAGTCCTTCGTGCCGATCTCCTTGAGGCCCTGCTCCGTCATGCTTACATCGAGGTGGCACATGCCGCCCGTGTGGAGCTGGATGGACTTGACGCCCGCGTCCGCGATAGTCTTCGCGTCCACGTCGGAGTCGATGTCTGCCTCCATCACGCCGATGTGCAGCTCATCCTTGAGCGCTTCAAGCGTGCGCAGCAGCGTCGTCGTCTTGCCGCTGCCCGGCGAGGACATCAGGTTCAGCAGAAACGTTCTGTCCTGCTTGAGCTGCGTGCGAAGGCGTGCGGCCTCGCGGTCGTTGTCGGCGAAGACGCTCTCTTTCACCTCGATGATCTTATAGGGTTCTGTCATATCGCCTCGATCTCCTTTAAATTGATCTCGCTGCCCTGCTTGAGCCACGTTTTTTCGCTGCCGCAGTGCGGGCAGGTGCGGCCAAACTGCACCGTGGGATAGTCGCGCCCGCAGCCCTCGCAGTACGTAACGGCGGGGATGGTCTCGATCTTGAGCGCGGCCTCCGGTAAAAGCTCGGTCTTCTTGACTGCCCAGTTCCAGCAGCTTTCGAGTTCGTGCGGGATCGCACCGGACACCTCGCCGAGCTCGAGCGTCACGGACGCGACGTTCGTCAGGCCGTTTTCCTCTCCGATCTTTTCCACGCTCTTGATGACGTGGAAGACAATGCCCAGCTCGTGCATTACTTGCTCTTTCTCGCCGCACGCTTGATCTTGAACTCACGCTTGATCATGTACGGCAGGATGGCCTTCATCTTGTCCTCACAGGCGTACATCTTGCTGCACTCCGGTCTCTCGCGGTGCAGGTGGATGGCGTCGAACGCGCACTTCGTCGTGCAGACGCCGCAGCCGATGCACTTGTTCGGGTCGACGATGCTCGCGCCGCAGCTAAGGCAGCGCGCGGTCTCCTTTTTGATCTGCTCTTCGGTAAACGCGACGCGCTCGTCGCTAAACGTCCTGCGCAGCGCCTCGTTATAGCCGATGCGCTGGCGCGGCGTTGTGTCGTAATTGACGGGGATCAGCGCGCTTTCCTTGTTGAGCTCGATGAACTGGCGGCGGTTGCGGCTGACCGTCAACGTCGCGTGCTGGACAAAACGGTGCAGCGAGATCGCGCCCTCCTTGCCCGCGGCGATGGCGTCGATGGCAAATTTCTGACCCGTATAAGCGTCGCCGCCGACGAAAATGTCCTTTTCCGCCGTCTGATACGTGACGGGGTCTGCCTTGACCGTGTCGTTGGGGTTGAACTCAACAGCGGTGCCGGTGAGCAGCTCACGCCAGTCGACCTTCTGGCCGATGCAGTAGAGAACCGTCGCGCACTCGGCCTGCTCGCTCACACTGTCGTCAAACTCAGGTGCGAAGCGGCCCTCGTCGTTCTTGACGCGCGTGCACTTGCGGAACCTGATGCCCGCGCACTTGCCGTCCTCCACCACGATCTCGGTCTGGCCCCAGCCGGCGTGGACGGTGATGCCGTCGCGCTCGCACTCGCTGCGGTCTTCCTCGCCCATCGGCATATCGTCGTAAGCCTCTAAGCAGTAGAGGTCAACGCTCTCCGCGCCGCAGCGCACCGCCGTGCGCGCAACGTCCGCGCCGATGTTGCCGCCGCCGATGACGACGACCTTACCGGAAAGCGTCTTCTTTTCACGCAGGTTGACCTGCCGCATAAAGTCGACACCCGCCATGACGCCGTCCGCGTCGCCGCCGGGGATGTTCAGCTTACCGCCGGACTGGAGGCCGACGGCCACGTAGAAGCCCTGATAGCCCTGCTCGCGCAGCTGCGCGATGGTCACGTCTTTTCCGACCTCCACGCCGCAGCGGAACTCGACACCGAGTTCACGCAAGATGTCGATCTCGGCATCCACCACGTCTTTTTCGAGGCGGAAGCTCGGAATGCCGTTCATCAGCATGCCGCCGGGACGTGCTTCCCTTTCAAAGACCGTCGGGCGGTAGCCCTTTTCAGCGAGATAGTATGCGCACGACAGGCCCGCGGGGCCGCCGCCGATGACGGCGATCTTCTCGGGAAATTCGCCGTCGACCCTCGGAATGACCTTTTCGGGCACAAAGCGCGTTTCCGCGTTCAGGTCCTGCTGGGCGATGAAGCGCTTGACCTCGTCGATGGCGACGGCCTGATCGACCGTACCGCGCGTGCAGGCATCCTCGCAGCGGCGGTTGCAGATGCGGCCGCAGACCGCGGGGAACGGATTTTCACGCTTGATGAGCTGCAAGGCTTCGCGGTACTTGCCCTGCGCGGCAAGCTTCAGATAGCCCTGCACCGCGATGTGCGCTGGGCAGGCCGTCTTGCACGGCGAGGTGCCGGTATCATAGCAGTTGATGCGGTTCCTGTCGCGGTAGTCGATGCTCCACTTTTCCGGCCCCCACTTGACATCGTCGGGTAATTCCTGACGGGGATATTCGATGTAGCCGTCCTTCGTGCAGAGCTTCTGTCCCAGCTTGACAGCGCCCGCGGGGCAGTTTTCGACGCAGCGGCCGCAGGCGACACAGCTCTCGCTCTCGACGCTCGCGACATAGGCGCTGCGCGACAGGTTCGGCGTATTGAACAGCTGCGATGTGCGCAGCGCGTTGCAGACATTGACGTTGCAGTTGCAGATGCCGAAAATTTTCTGCTCACCGTCGATATTCGTGATCTGGTGGACAAAGCCGTTGTCCTCGGCCTTTTTGAAAATTTCGAGCGCTTCGTCCTTCGTGATGTATTCGCCGCGCTGTGTTTCGACGATGTAGTCGGCCATGTCGCCCACACCGATGCACCAGCTTTCGGCGTCATCGCCGCAGCCCTCGCCGAGCTTGGCGCGGCTAGCGCGGCAGGAGCACATGCTCTTGGCGTACTTGCCCTCGTACTTGCTGAGCCAGTAGGAGATGTGCTCTAAGTCAACGGACTCGTTCTCCGTCTCGATGGCCTTTTCCACAGGGATGACGTGCATGCCGATGCCTGCGCCTCCCGGCGGCACCATGGGCGTGATCTTTTCGAGCGGGAGCATCGTCATGCGCTCAAAGAACGCCGCGACCTCGGGATGCTCGTCGATCTGGCTTTTGCGCATGTTCAGAAATTCCGCGCTGCCGGGGACGAACAGCGGCAGCACCCAGCGCTTTTCATGCTTGGGGTTCTTGCCGTCCAGGTTCTCCCAGTTGTACTCGATGATGCCTGTCCACGCCATCTCCGTCAGGAGCTTTTCGAGCGGCTCGCGCTCCATTTTGGTGAGCTTCATCAACTGCTCGGTCGTCTTGGGCTTGCGCACGCCCATTTTGAGCGCGACGTCGACCATCTCGTCGGTCATCACGCCGGCAAGGCCCCAGTACTCGGGGTCGTCCGCCGTGGCCTTGAGGCCGATGCGGTTCGTGATCATGCTGCCGAGCTTGAGGACGTTTTCGCGCGGGGCGTCCGTGCGGGGAATTTTGAAATCCAGTTTACTCTCGTCGAGAGGGAAATTCGTGGGCTTGCTGCCGTTGATATCGCTCATGTTCCTGCTCTCCCTTTTCGCGGCGTACCGCGTGCTTGCCGCCGCGCAGCAAAAATATCGCGCGGCGATCATCCCCTATCTTATCCAAGCTCTATTTTACAGGAAAATGTTGGATTTTTCCATTGACTGATTCCATAAGCCGCAGTCATATCGCTCAATTCCCCGCATTTTTGCGCAGATCGGCAGAATTGTCCAAATTTACAGATCAAGGAACCGCCGCGCAAGCGCGGGCACATTGGTGTTTTTGAGACACACGACGTTCAGCTCGTGCACGCCCGTGAGCGGCGGGCAGGAAAAATGCCCGAACTGCGCATCATTCTTGACGACGGCCTCGTAGAGGAAGCTCACGCCGCAGCCCTCGCTCACCAGATGCCGGATGAGCTTGAAGCTGCTGATGCAGACATTCGCGCGAAACGCCTCGACCGTGTAGCCGCACTGCATGAGCTCTCGCTCTAAAATCTTTCGCGTACCGGAGCCAAGCTCGCGCAGGATGAGCCGCTCGGAAAAGAGCTCATCCATCGGCACCTCACAGCCCGAAAACGGGTGATCTTTCGCGCAGATGCCGATGTAGGGCTCGTTGCGCAGCAGAAAGCTCTCGTACCGGCTCTTGTCGAAAATGCCCTCGAGCACGACGAAGTCAAGCTCACCGCCCTCGAGCTGGGCGAGCAGGTGTGCCGTATTGTCGACGGTAAAAAAGAGCTCGTTGTCCGGTTCTTTCAAAAAGCGGATGATCTGCGGCAGCAGGATATAGTCGCCGATGGACTTCGTCGCACCGATGCGAAGGCTCATCTTCTCCTGCCGTTTGAGCGCACGGCGCAGCTCCTCGTCCTGATAGCGCTGGCTGATGGCGTAGATCTCAAGCGTTTCGCCCTGCGCCGTTTTTCTGAGCTTTCGGCTGTCGTAGGTAAAAAGGCGCACGCCGTACAGCGCTTCAAGCGCCTGAATTTGTTTCGTCACGGCGGGCTGCGTCAAATGCAGCTGCTCCGCCGCCTTGCGGTAGTTCATCGTGGCGCACACTGTCAAAAAGGTCTCAAGCCGCTGGTCCATGTTCTCTCTCCTTTGTCGATAACAAATAGGAATCGACATATTCTTATTTATAATTTTATTATATCATAAGTCGGTGATATAATACACCCGCAACACGCATTGGAGGAGAAAAAAAGCACATGAAATTTATCGAATCCGTAAAGAAAATGCTGCCCGGCTGCGCCATCGCGCTCGTCATCGCCGTGGTGGCCAAGTTTTTAGAGCAGCTGGAGGAATCCGTGGGGCTGCACCTGATCGGCGCGTCGGTCATCGCGATGTTCATCGGCATGATCGTGAACCGCTTTTACGCGCCGAATGACAAGACGAAGCCCGGCATCAAATTCACCTCGAAGAAAATTCTGAAATTCGCCATCATCCTGCTCGGCGCCAGCCTGAACATCACGACCGTGCTGACGGTCGGTAAGTTCTCGCTCACCGTCATGCTCTTCACACTGGCGACGTGCTTCGGCCTCGGCTATGTGATCGGCAAGGCGCTGGGGCTTGACTGGAAGACGAGCAGCCTCATCAACGCGGGCACGGGCATCTGCGGCGGCAGCGCCATCGCCGCCATCGCGCCGGTCATCGAGGCAACGGACATGGACATCGCCTACGGCATGTCGGCAACGTTCCTCTTTGACACGATCATGGTCGTCGTGTTCCCGCTGCTCGGCCGCGCGATGAGCCTTTCCGACGCGGCGTTCGGCCTGTGGGCCGGCACGGCGGTCAACGACACCTCGAGCGTCGTCGCCACGGGCTACGCCTTCAGCGAGGCCGCAGGCGACTTTGCCACGATGGTCAAGCTGACGCGCACACTCGCCATCATCCCGACGGTGCTGGTCTTCGCCGCCATCAGCGTGCACCTCAAGAAAAAGGCCGCCGCGCAAAGCGGCGACCATGGCGTCAAGGTCAATATGAAGTCGGTGTTCCCGTGGTTCATCCTCGGTTTCCTTGCAATGTCCATTCTGTGCAGCGTCGGCGTCATTCCCGCGGGCCTCGCTGCGACGCTCAAGAGTATCAGCAAGTTCCTGATGGTCGCGGCGCTCGCCGCCATCGGCCTCAATACGAACTTCGCGGCGCTGTGCAAGTCTGGCGCAAAGCCGATGCTTCACGGCTTCATCATTTCGCTGCTGGTCGTTCTTGTGGCGATTGCGGTCGAATATGTGCTCGGCATCGCGCCGAGCGGCACGCTCATTTAATCGTCCGCCGAAAGGATGAGAGCGCAGCGGTTCCGCACATCGAGCGCGTCGAAATAGCGCTGCTCGAAAGGGATCCAGCGGTCGAAAAACTGCTTTGCATGCGCGGGCGCATTCCGTTTGAGGATGCGCTCGCGCTGTTTTTCTGCCGAAATCGGCAGAAAAACGGATAGATCGTAGTACGGCGCAAGGTCGGGGTGCATGGAGTACGCGCCCTCGACAATGTTGAGTGTTCCCGCCTTAATCCGCTGCGGCGGGGCGATGGTAAACGTCGCGCAGTCGAAGCGTCGGTAATCGACGGGCTTTCCTTCGCGCAGCGGCAGGAGCACCTCTTCCAAAAAGCGCTCGCGGTCGACGTTGCCGCCGGGCTGCGTGAAGCGCGCCTCCGTGCGCTGCTCGGGCCGGAGGAAAAAGTCGTCCATGTGGAAGACAGGGCAGCCGTAAACATTTTGCAGCAGCTCGCCGAGCGTCGTCTTGCCGCTGGCGCTGCCGCCCTCGATGGCGACGAGCACGCGGCTTCTTTCCGCCGTCAGGCGGTCGATGCGCGCAAACAGCGGCAGCGCGCGGGCGAAGTCGCGCCGCAGGACGCGGTACGCGGGCGCGTAATTCTGCCGAAATATCTCGGAGTGGTGCAGCGGCGGAAAGCCGTCCTTGCGCCACCTCTCAACAGCTTCCGCCGTCTCCTGCGCAGAAAACGGCAGCTCGCCCGCGTCGGCCATTGTCTGCAAGGCGGTGAGCATCGCTTCGAGCTTTTCGCGCCCGCACTCCTCGTGCCGCGCAGAGAGGGCGAAGCGCCGCGCAAACGTCTCCGCGCTCAAGCCGTCCTGCAAAATGCCGAGGTGCACACGGCAGTAGTCGCCGCCGAGCAGCTCGACGAGCTCGGAGATACGGTCACCGCTTCGCGCCGCTTCGGCGCGGATGTAGTCTGCGGCGGCGGACGGGTCGGCGATCAGATGCTCGCAGCCAAAGGCGCTCTGATAGAGCGCCTTGAAGACGTCCTGAAGCGCCAGCTCTGGATAGCGCGCGCAGTGGGCGCGCAGAAAGTCGCGAATATCGGTAAAATTTGTCATAGCGGCGGAGTTCCTTTACCAAAAAGTTTCGTTTATCATAGCGCTTTTTCGCCCCTTTCGCAAGGGGCAAGGGATTGACAGCCCTGCGCTTTTTTGATAAAATTCCCGCGTCGGCACAAGTCGGCAGCGTTGGCACAAGCTGACTTTTCTTCCGCGCGTTCCCTGAAAGCAAACGAGGTATCACCAAGGTATCAATCTCCCTGCAAGGGGAATATTGATGCCTTTTCTTTGTCTTTTCAAGGGTTTTCGCGCAGAAAACAAGACGCAAGAGAGGATGAGAACACCGTGACGATCCTTGTCATCGACGGCCAGGGTGGAAAGCTCGGCAAAACTTTGGTCGAGAACATCAAAAAGTCCTTCCCGCACCTCGAGATCATGGCGGTCGGTACGAACAGCGCCGCTTCCGACGTGATGCGCCGCGCGGGCGCTGACCGCGTGGCCACGGGCGAAAACCCCGTCATCGTGGCCTGCCGCAGCGCGCAGATCATCGTCGGCCCCATCGGCATCGCGATCGCCGATGCGCTGATGGGCGAGATCTCCCCCGCCATGGCAAACGCCGTCGCGTCAAGCAATGCCTACCGTGTGCTCATCCCGATGAATCTATGCAGCACGTATGTCGCGGGCGTGGACAAAAAGTCCTCCGCCATTCTGGACGACGCCATGGCGCACATCCGTTTGCTGCTCGAAGGAATGGAGAACAAACCATGAACAACGCTGCCACTGCAACTGCCCGTACCGCTTCCCCGGTGAGAAAGCTCACCTATTCCGCACTCTACCTCGCTCTTGCGATGGTCCTGCCGTTTTTGACCGGCCATATCCCCGAGATCGGCTCCATGCTCTGTCCCATGCACATTCCCGCGCTGCTGTGCGGCTTCATGTGCGGCTGGCCGTGGGGACTCGCGGTCGGCTTTATCTCCCCGCTGCTGCGCTCGATGATCTTCGGCATGCCGCCCGTTTGGGTCGCCATCGCCATGGCGTTTGAAATGGCGACCTACGGCGCCATCGCCGGTCTTCTGTACCGCAAGCTGCCGAAAACAGGCTGGCGCATCTATGCCTCGCTCATCTCCGCGATGGTCGCGGGCCGCCTTGTGTGGGGCCTTGTGAAGTTCCTGCTCGCGGGCCTTCAGGGCACGGAGTTCAGCCTCGCCCTCTTCCTCTCCGGCGCGGTGACGACGGCCATCCCCGGCATCATCTTGCAGCTCATCCTCATTCCCATCCTTGTGGTGGTAATGGAGCGCACAAATATGGCGCTCGACGTGTGAGCACTTGATAAAAACAGAAAAGGACTTGGACGAAAGCGTCCAAGTCCTTTTCTTTATTCCTCCGCTTTACTCAGCAGCTTCGGCGCGCTCGTATCCATCAAAAACGCCCCGAGCGGCGCGGTGATGACGATGCCGAGCACCGCGACTGACAGCACGATGCTGCCGCAGGGCAGCCCCGCCGCAAGCGGCACCGAGCCGATGGCCGCCTGCACCGTCGCCTTGGGAAGATAGGCAAACACGCAGAAGAGCCTCTCTTTCGCCGTGAGCGGCGTTCTGACAAGGCAAAGGCACACACCCACGGCGCGGAAAATGAGCGCCGAGAAGATCATGCCGACCGCCGCAAGGCCCACGCCCGCCATATAGCGGATATCGACCGCCGCTCCGACGAGGACGAACAAAATGACCTCCGCCGCCAGCCAGAGCTTGCCGAATTTTTCAGAGAGCCGCTTGGCAACGAACGGCGTGCACTTCATCTTAAGTAAGCACGCCATGCTGACGACCGCGAGCAGGCCCGACACCGGCACGATGCCCTCGAGCCAGCCCTCCGCCGCGACGAGCAGCAGCGAGACCCCCAGCACGATGATGACCTTCATGCTGTTGCGGATGCAGTGCGCTCGGGCATAGGCAGTCTCGAAAAAGCGGCTGAGCAACCACCCGACAAGCGCACCCAGCGCAACGCCGAGCACGATCGACGCAGGGATGCTCAAAAAGTCCGCGGCGTTGGCGCTGCCGCCCTGCGCCGTGTGCAGAAACGTTGTAAACAGCACAATGACGAAGATATCGTCGCACGATGCGCCGGCCAGGATCATCTGCGGGATGCTCTTGTCCGTTCCGCGGCCGCTTTCCATCAGCTGCACCATGCGCGGCACGACGACCGCGGGCGACACCGCCGCGAGCACCGCGCCCATGACCGCCGCCTCCGCGCGCGTGACGCCGAGGAAGTACGGCGCGAGCAGCACATAGCCGATGATCTCGCACGTTGCGGGCAGGCATGACATCAGGATCGCCGGACGGCCGACCTTTTTGAGGTCGCCCAAATCGAGCGACAGTCCCGCCTTGAGCAGGATAATAACGAGCGCGAGCTTGCGCAGGTCGGCTGAGATCGACAAAATCGAGCCGTCCAGCACGTTGAGCACGCACGGCCCCAGCAGGATGCCCGTCGCCAGCATGCCGATGATGCGCGGCAGCTTCAGCTTCTGACACAGCGCGGCCAGCGCAAGGCCAACCAAAAAGACGAGTGCGAGTGAAGTTAACATAAATTTCCTCCTCCGGACACAAAAAAAGCTGATGCCCCCTGTGACCGTTCAAAATCACAGAAGTCATCAGCTCAAAAAAGCGGTTTCGGCAGTGCCGTGGGAGAACCTCATTCCCGATTGCGCAGTATAGCAAAGCGCGGGCAAAAATGCAAGCCCTTTTTCAAAAATCAGCGCTCGAACGTCACCTGATAGGCCCCCAACACCTGCATGCAGGGGATGACGGCGGCATTTTCGACCGTGAAAGCCGCCTTTTCATAGTGCGTCGTCTCCTCTTCGGGGATGGCGGGCAGCGTTTTGCCAAGGCTGACACCGTGCGCGCCGCCTGCAAAGCGCCAGGCGAATTCACAGTCGCAGAATTCCTTGTTTGCTGTGATCTTCTCCGCGGGCACGAGCGTAAACGTACCGTCTTTCAAGTAATAGCAGCCTACGTTGTCCTTTTCCGCAGGGCAGCCGCCCTCGATGCCGACGCCGGTGAACGAGATCGTCAGCTCCGGCAGCGTGAAGGTCGTCTTTTTGCCGTCCTTCGTAAAGGGAACATCGTCCCAGCGGCCGATGTTGACCCAGCCGCGATTGTCGGCTCTTTCCGCAGCAGTGTTGAACTCGAGAGCCCCCGTTTTGCCGTCGCGCACCTCCGCGTTGATGCGCAGCACCGGCCGCAGCGAGGCAAAGCCCTCCGGCAGCAGGGCGCGCAGACGGTCCTGCTCCGCGCCGTAGGCCATGACAAACTGTTCAACGGTCATTGCACTTCCTCTGTTTCCTTTTGTGCGCGCTCCGCGTCTTGCCTCAGCAGCCGCAGATAGGCGTCGAGATAGAGCTTGTGCGTCACGCTTAAAAGTGCCGAGCGCAGCAGTTCCTTTTCATCCGACTCGTCCTGTCCGACGCTTGCAAGATGGTCGCTCGCGCCGAAGACATAGCGGATGAGATTTTCAAATTCCTCGCAGAAGTAGTGATAAGCGGTCGGCAGATCGTAGGTCTCGTGCTGAATGCCGATCAGCGCGCGGATGTCGTCCATCGCGACGACGCTCTTGATGCACGAGACAAAGATGAGGTACGCAATGCTCTCCGCGCCGTAGGCCTTTTTCTCTGGCCCGGGGATGATCTTCTGCTTAACATAATTGCTGACCATCGAGGCCGTGATGGGACTGAGCCCGCATCCCGTGATGGATTGATTGACATAACGCGTCACCTGTTCGAGATACAGCCCCACGTCAGGGATCTCCCCGAGCCGCGGGATATGAAAGCTTCGGACAGACTCCGCCAGACGGCTGCGCATATTTTCGTCCATAGCTGCTCCTCCGTTCAAACTGCGTTTTCATCATCTTAAACTCTGGTGAAAAAAATGTCAATAAGTTTTCAAAAAACCGATTGACAGTTATTGAAAATCGTTGTATTGTAGTCAAAGATGATTTTACCTGACAACAGGTTTTTGAATAACCGATTATTTTTTTGGAGGCTTCCCCATGATGAAACTGATTGCCGACTCCTCTGCCAACCTCACGATGCTGGAGGGCGTAACCTATCAGAGCGTGCCCATGACCATCCGCGCCGGCGAGCGCGACTTCGTGGACGATGAAACGCTCGACACGCACGAGCTGCTCGACTATCTCGCGGCCCACAACGGCAAATCCGGCACGGCCTGCCCCAGCCTCGACGGCTGGCTCAAGGCGTTCGAGGGCGCGGATGAGATTTTCGTCATTACCATCACAAGCAGCCTGTCCGGCACCTGTGCCTCGGCCATGGCCGCGCGCGACGTGTATCTCCAGTCGCATCCCGAGGTCAAAATTCACATCTTTGACACGCTGAGCACGGGACCGGAGATGCAGTTGCTCGCAGAGAAGCTCGCAGAGCTGCACGCCAAGGGCCTCCCCTTCGATGTGATCTGCGAAAAGGCGCAGGAATATCTTGCCACCACGCACCTCTTCTTCAGTCTTAAGTCCCTGCACAATCTGGCGCAAAACGGCCGCGTCAGCAAAATCGCCGCGGGCGCCATCGGCATTCTCGGCATTCAGATCCTCGCCACCGCAAGTCTTGAGGGCACGATCCAGCCCGTTGAAAAATGCCGCGGCGAAAAAAAGACGTGCGCGGCGATGGTACAGAAGCTTCTGGAAGCTGACTACCACGGCGGCAAGGTGCGCATCCATCACGCCGAAAATCCAGAGGCGGCTGGGGCGCTCGCCGCTTCGCTGCGCGGGCACTTTCCCGAAGCAGACATTGAGATCCGTCCCTGCCGTGGTCTTTGCAGCTACTATGCCGAGCGCGGCGGCGTGATCGTCGGTTTTGAGACGATGTAAAACCGAACAGGCAGCAAAAAGCAGACGGCCTGCGCGAGCCGTCTGCTTTTCTTTATCTCTGCCATTAGGCAGTTGGAGTGGTATCGGAGGTACTGTCGCCCGCTGGGGCGTTGCCGTCAGCGGGGCTTCCCTGCCCACTGGGCGGTGTGGGGCGCTCGCCGTTGGGCATTTCGGGCACTTCCCCGTCGGGAAGCTCTGACTTCTCGCCGTTTGGCATCTGACCGTCAAAGCTCTCGGGCGGTTCACCGTCCGGCTTCTGTCCGCCGCCGGGGAAGCCGCCGCCCATGCCCATGCCGCTGCTGCCACCCGCGGCGAGCACCGTGCCGCCTGAGACGGTGATGGTGCCGTCGGCATCCAGCGGCTCGTTGTCCGCCGTGTTGGCCGTCCAGACGATCACTGTGTCGCCCGTGATGGTCAGGTCACCGTTGGAGTCGAAGCCGTCGCCCGCGGAGGAATAGGCGTCGATCGCGCCGCCGGAGATCGTCATCGTGAAGTCATAGTCCGTCAGGTCGGAATTTGCCGCATTCAGGCAGTCGTCCGAGGCGTTGATCGTAATATCACCGGAGCAAACGTTCAGCTCCGCGCCCTCAAGGCCCTCGTAGCAATTCGTGATGTCGATCGTGGGGCCGTCCGTGCCGTCCGCACCGATGTTCAGCACCAAGTCGCAGTGAATGGCGTCATCCGCGGCGTCGATGGTCAGCGTGCCGCTCTCGACGTTCAAAAGCTGCTCGGCGTTGATGGCGTCGTTGACGGGTGCATCGATATTCAGCGTCAAATCGCGGATGGTCAGCGACGCTTTGCCGTCCTCATCCGTCGTCGCGCCGGATTTGATGCCGTTTTTGCCGTTGGCCGTGATGGTCAACTCTCCATCGCCGCAGAGGGTGACAAGCGAGCCATCCTTACACTTAATGACGACGTTTTCGGCATTTTCGTTTTCGGGGTAGTTGTCGTCATTGTTCTGCTCGGTATCGCTCAGGGAATTTTCCGTACCGTTGGAAACAAGGATGGTCACCTCGCTCGACTTGCCGCAGGTGATGGCGGCGGTGTTCTCACTCGTAAGTGTCAGGCCGTCCAGCACCAGCGTCACGCCGGTCGTGCTCTTTTTCACCTTGATGGAGCCGTCCGCGCAGCTGCCGGAGACGGTGTAGGTACCACTCGACGTGATCGTGAGCGCCGTGCCGTCGATCTCGTAGCCCGTGTCCGTCTCGCCCGCAGCGGTCACGCCGCTGTCGGTAAAGGTAAAGGTCACATTGCTTGCCGTGTCCGTCGTACTATTATTTATCGTACCGGCGCAGGCCGTGAGCGACAGCGCCAGCGCCGACGCGCACAGGAAAGGCAGCGGCTTTGGCATCGGCCTTTCCATCGCGCGCTCGATCGCCGAGGGACACCACGACTCCATCCGCGCCAGAGTGGAGGACGGGAGGATCGCCTTCACCGCCGAGCTCAAATAAACGGCTTTTGGGCAAAAAAACGCTTCGCAGAAGTTCTGCGAAGCGTTTTTCTTATCAAAGGCTTTTCTCTCCGCCCGTGACGGTCTCGATGGCGCAGGCAATGAACTTTTTCGCTGCGGGCGAGGCCTCTTTGAGCGACGGGACGGAGATGCCGAGCGTGACGAACTGCGGCGGGTCGAACGGGACCTCCGCCACCGTGCCGCTCCACTTGCGCGAGATGAGCCGCTGGTTGAAGCTGACGCCGAGCCCCGCCTCGACCATGTTGTAGGTCGTGAAGCCGTCGCGCGTCGTAAAGCAGGTCTGCGGGTGCAGGTCGTGCTGCTCGAGCAGGCGGTCCTGATCGGTGTCGTGATTGGGCGAGGTGTGGATGAACGGCTCGTTCTGCAAGCGCATAAGCGGAAAGGCATCCGCCGCTGCCAACTCGTGCCCGCGCGGCAGCCACGCGACCAATTCGTCGCGAAAGACCGGCAGCCAGTCATACTTATCGCCGTGCATCTGCGCGCCGAAACAGCAGTCGACCGAGCGCTCGTTCAGCCAGCGCGCCATCTCGAGGTTGCCGCCCTCCTGCATGCGCACGGTCACACCCGGATAGCGGGCGCGGAACGCCGTCAGGATCTCTGGCATCCACAGGGCCGAAATGCTGTAATAGCAGCCGATCGTCAGCGAGCCCTTTGACACGCCGCCGATCTCCGCGCTGAGCTGCTCGGCGTTGTGGTGCGCGCGCACGACCTCGCGCAGCAGCGGCAGCATGAGCTTTCCGTTTTCCGTGAGCTGCACGCCCTTTTTGCTGCGAAGAAACAGCGGAAAGCCGAGCTCTTCTTCCAGCGTGCCGATCATGCGCGTCACGCCCGACTGCGTGTAGCCCAAAAGCTCCGCCGTGGCCGTCAGGCTGCCGAGCTCTGCCGCGGCAAGGAACGCCTCGCATTTGACCGCTTCCATACGCCCTCCTATCCATGATTTTATATCATGTTTTTCATTTCAAATAACCGTTTGCGTCATGTTTTCTCTTATTCTACAATAGCAGTCAGAAACCGTCAATCCTGTTTTTGAAACGAGGTCTTTTTTCATGGAGCATCGTCTTTCTTTTTCCTGCGACTATCTTGAGGGCGCGCATCCCGCCATCCTGCAGCGCCTGTGCGAAACGAATTTTGCGCAGACCGCCGGTTACGGCACGGATGAATACTGCGAATCCGCGCGCGAGAAGATCCGCGCCGCTTGCGGCGCGCCGAACGCGGAGATTCACTTCCTTGTCGGCGGCACACAGACGAACGCGACCGTCATCGACGCGCTGCTGCGCTCTTACGAGGGTGTGATCGCCGCGGACACGGGGCACATCAGCGTGCACGAGGCCGGCGCCATCGAGTTCGGCGGGCACAAGGTGCTCACGCTGCCGCAGGAGAACGGCAAGATCACCGCATCCCAAATCCGCGTACTGCTTGATCAGTACGAGGACGACGCGAACCGCGACCACACGGTCATGCCCGGGATGGTCTACCTCTCCCAGCCGACGGAGTACGGCACGCTCTATTCCAAAAAGGAGCTCGCGGCCATCAGCGCGCTCTGCCGCGAAAAGCGCCTGCCGCTCTATATCGACGGCGCGCGCCTTGCCTACGCGCTCGCCTGTCCTGAAAACGACGTGACACTGCGCGACCTTGCCGCGCTGTGCGACATTTTCTACATCGGCGGCACGAAATGCGGCGCGCTGCTCGGCGAGGCGGTCGTCATTCCCCAGCCGGGGCTCATTCCACACTTTTTCACCATCATCAAGCAGCACGGCGCGCTGCTCGCCAAGGGACGGCTGCTCGGCATCCAGTTCGACACGCTCTTTACCGATGGGCTCTACGAGCGCATCGGTAAAGACGCCGTTCGCTACGCCGACGCTATCCGGCGCGCGATGGTGGAAAATGGCTATTTGCCCTGTTTCCCCTCCCCGACGAACCAGAGCTTCTGCATCGTCAGTGAGCAGCAGCGCAAAGAGCTCGCCGGGCGCGTGGAGTTCTCCGTCTGGGAGCAATATGACGAGACGCACAGCATCATCCGCTTTGCCACAAGCTGGGCGACGCGGGAAGAGGATGTGAACGCGCTCTGTCGCATCCTGCGCGAGTGCACCGCGCAGGAAAAGGCAGCGTCCTAAAATCAAAAAAGAGCTTTCTCCGATTTTCAGGAGAAAGCTCTTTTTATTTCATTGCGCTGCGCTCAGTTCTTTTTCATCAGCTGTTCATCCTGCTGCAAAAGCTGCTGCGTGATGATATCGAGCTGCCGGTGCTTGGCCATGCGGTCGGCGATGTTGTTCTGCACCAGCTCCGTCTCCTGATGGCCGCGGAAGGACAGCTTGAGCAGAATCGGCGTCAGGATCGTGCCGCAGACGACCGTGATGACGACCGGCGTCATCATCGCGGGCGACAGCACACCCATCGAAAGGCCGCGGTTGGCGACGATCAGCGCGACTTCGCCGCGGCAGGCCATGCCCACGCCGACCTGGATGCTCTCGCGCGTGGTGAACCGGCACGCCTTGGCGCCAAGGCCGCAGCCGAGGAGCTTCGAGATGATCGAAACAAGCAGCAGCAAAATCGAGAAGACGACCATGCCGCCCGTCAGACCCGTGATCTGCACATTGATACCGATGCTCGCGAAGAACACCGGCGTGAGCAGAAGATACCCGAGGGGGTTGTACTTCGTCTGGATGTAGGTGCCCTTGGGTGTGCATGCGACGGCAAGGCCCGCGGCGTAAGCGCCCGTGATATCAGCGACGCCGAAGAACTCCTCGGCGCAGTAGGCCATCACAAGGCACAGGACAAAGGCGAACACGGAGTTTCTGTGGCTGGCCCAACCGTGCTGACGCTTGAGCATCCAGCAGAAGATGCGGTTCGCGCCAAAACCGACCACGAAGGCAAAGACGAAAAAGCCCACGATCTTGAGGAGCACCATGCCGATGCTCTCGTCACCGCCGGCAAGGCTGCAAACGAGCGTCAGGGCGATCAGGCCGAGCACATCGTCGATGAGCGCGGCGGCCAAAATCGTGTTGCCAACCTTGGTCTCGAGCTTTTTCATCTCCTTGAGCGTTTCGACTGTAATGCTCACGGACGTGGCCGTCAGGATGGTGCCGATGAAGATATTTTCAATAAAGCCGGTGCTCTCGATGAGTCCGAGCTCATCCGCGCCCCAGGCAAGCGCCGTGCCCATCAGGAACGGCACGATCACGCCGAGGACCGCGACCATGAAGCCCGCCTTGCCGCTGTGCTTGAGCTCGTTGATGTCCGTACCCATGCCGGCGGAGAACATCAGCACGATGACACCAAGCTCGCTGAGCTGCTTGGTGAATTCCGTTTCCGAAAGAAGGCCAAGGCCCGCGGGGCTGAGGATCAGGCCCGCGATCAGCGCGCCCACGACCTGCGGCATCTGAAACTTCTGCGCAATGAGGCCCAGAATCTTCGTGCTCAGCAGGATCAGCGCAAGATCCAGCAAAAAGTGATACGACATATTGATCTCCTCCCAAACTCTCTGATCTCTATCCAAATTCTTCCGTTTCATTTCGCGAGGCTCTATTCTAACTTCTTTTTTTCTTTTTTCAACAGTCAGAATCACCAAGGAAACGGAAGAATTCCTGCACAGCTCAGGCAAAATGCAATATATCTTTCATTTTTAACGTGAAATGTTTGCTTTGATTCCGTTTCCATAGCCGTTTTCACAAAAAGCAGCGCCAAACGCGGCGTTAAGAAGCCGTGAAATATGGACAGATTCATTGAATTTCTCTATGATTTACAGGGATATCGTCTATATTGTCCACACGTCGCACACATTTTGTCGCTCACGCCCATTTTGCATCTTTTCCTGCATTTTGCGCATTTTCGTCGCACAATGCGCCGTTTCTCCCCTTGCCGCGGCGGCGCGGGCGTGGTAAAATCGGCCTTGTGACATGAACAAAGGAAAGGACGAGCCATGAATCAGAAAGAACTCAATGAACTGCGCCGGCGCTTCCGGCTCGATAAGAATAATTTCAGCCGCGTGTACGGCTGCTATGTGAGCTCCAATAAAGAGATCATTGCGTGGGTCGATACCTCGATGGGCCTCATGCGGCAGGAGGAGCAGGAGATGTACCTGGGCCTTCTCAAAAAGTCCCTCTCCGGCACGCTTGGCAAGAACCTCATCGACGTGGTGTTCTCCACGCAGCAGGTCGCCGACAGCGATGAGCACCGCCTCTTGCAGACTCTTCGCCAAACAGAGCTCAAGGACCCCGCCTCGCGCGAAACGCTCTGCCGCCAAATCATCGACTGCATCGACATGGGCGAGACAAACTATCTCATCCTCCTCGCCGCCGACGCCTACGACGTGCCGCACCGCAGCAAGGATGACGAGATTCAGGCCGACGCGTCGAGTGAGGTCTTCAAGTACTTTGTCTGCTCCATCTGCCCCGTCAAGGCCCCGACGCTCGAACTGCGCTACGACCTTGACCAGAGCGAGTTTCACTCAAGCTCCACCGGCTACATCGCGACCTCGCCCGAGCTCGGTTTCCTCTACCCCGCATTCGACAACCGCACGGCGAACATTTACAATGTGCTGTTCTACTCGAAAAACGCCGCGGAGATCCATCAGGAGGTCATCGACGCGCTGTTCCACGTCGACCCGCCGATGTCTGCCGAGGAGCAGAAAAACGCCTTTGGCTCGGCGCTTGCCGACGCGCTCGACAAGGATTGCAGCTACGATGTCGTCCAGTCCGTGCACGAGCAGATCAGAGCGCGCATCGAAGATCACAAGGAGAGCAAAGACCCCGAGCCGCTTGAAATGACGGCGGGCGACGTCGGCGGCATCCTCGCCAACAGCGGCGTGAACGACGAGCAGATCGCAGCGTTCCAGCGCGAGTGCGATGAGCAGTACGGCGAGAACGCCGCGCTGAACCCGAACAACATCATCGAGAGCAAGAAGTTTGAGATCACGACCCCCGAGGTCAAAATTTCCATTGCACCGGAGAACAGCTATATGATCGAAGCGCGCGTCATCAATGGCCGCAAATACCTCCTCATCCCCGCCGACGACGGCGTGGAGGTCAACGGCATCGGCGTGAACATTCCGGGTCTTGCAAAAGAGGAATAAAAAAGGAGAGAAGCCGCGGCTTCTCTCCCTCTCTTTTTGACCATTTACGCCTTGCTCTTGTAGAGGTCAGCGATGATGTCGGCGCACTCGTCGATGCCGAGCTCGCCGCTGTCGAGCGTGATGTGGTAATTCTGCGCGTAGCCCCACTTCATGTTCGTGTAGAAGCGGTGATAGGCCGCGCGGCGCTTGTCCTTGTCGCGCAGGCGCTGCTCGGGCGACTGCTCGCGCTCGCCGTAGACCTCGACGATGCGCTTGGCGCGGAACGCCATATCCGCGTGGATAAAGACCTTGAGGCACTTGGCCTTGTCCTGCAAAATGTAGTCCGCGCAGCGGCCGACGATGACACAGGGGCCCTTTTCGGCAAGCTCGCTGATGACGCGGCACTGAATTTCCCATAGGATGTCCTCGTTCGTCGGGCCGAACGCGCGGTTCGAGAGCGCTGAGGACAGGAAGCCGCCGGGTGTGTACTCGCCCGCCTCCTTGACATAATTTTCTGCAAAGCCGCTCTCCTCGGCGATCTTCTGGATGAGCTCTGAGTCATAGCAGGGGATGCCGAGCTGCTCTGCAACCTTTTTGCCGACCGTGCGGCCGCCGCTGCCGAATTCACGGCTGATGGTGATAATATGATTCATAATACAGTTGCTCCTTCCGTATTGAGTTCCCGATACGTTTTTACAATCATACCCGCCGCGATGACGAAAGTCAACACATCCGACACCGGCATGGAGTACAGCACGCCGTCAAGGCCGAAAAAGCGCGGCAGCAGCAGTGCAAAGCCCACGCCGAACACGACCTCGCGCACCATGGAGAGCATCGTGGATGAGAACGCCTTGCCCACGGCCTGCAAAAAGATGAAGCAGGCCTTGTTCACGCAGGCGAGCACCATCATGCAAAGATACGTGCGGAATGCCTTGATCGCAAAGTCCGTGTAGTAGCTGCTCTCGTTCGCCGCGCCGAAGACGGCGATGAGCTGACGCGGGAAGCCCTCGGCCAGAACGAGCGCGACGGCGCCGACGATCGCCTCGCAGAGCAGGAGCTTTGTAAAGAGCTCACGCACGCGCGTCTTTTTCCCCGCACCCATGTTGTAACCTACGACGGGAATGCAGCCCGCCGCCATGCCGACGACGATGGAAATGACGATCTGGAAGAACTTCATCACAATGCCGACGACGGCCATCGGGATCTGCGCGTACTGCTCCTGCGAGAATATCTCATCCAGCGCGCCGTACTTGCGCAGCATGTTGTTGATGGCCGCCATCGCCGCGACGAGGCTGATCTGTGAGAGAAAGCTCGTGATGCCGAGCGTCAGCATCCGGGTACAGAGGCTTGCGTGCAGGCGGAAGTCTCCCTTCCCCGGCTTGACGGTCTTCATGCGGCAGAGGTACCACACCGCGAGCGCCGCTGTGACGATCTGGCCCAACACGGTGGCGACCGCCGCGCCCATCATGCCCCACTTACATTCAAAGATGAAGATGGGGTCTAAAATAATGTTGAGCACCGCGCCCGCGAGCGTGGAGATCATGGCGAACCGCGGGTCGCCGTCGGCACGGATGACAGGGTTCATCGCCTGACCGAACATATAAAATGGGATGCCGAGCGAGATATAGAAGAAATACTCCTGCGCGTAATGAAAGGTCTCCTCGTTCACCGTGCCGCCGAACATCGAGATGATAGCGTCGGCGAAGATGAGGTACAGCGCCGTGAGCACAAGGCTGCTCGCGACCGACAATACGACCGCGCTGCCGACGCTCTTTCTTGCCTCTCCCACTTCGCCCTTGCCGAGCGAAATGCTGACGAACGCGCAGCAGCCGTCGCCGATCATCACGGCGATGGCGAGCGCCACGACCGTGAGCGGAAAGACGACGGTGTTTGCCGCGTTGCCGTAGGAACCGAGGTAGCTTGCGTTGGCGATGAAGATCTGGTCGACGATGTTATAGAGCGCGCCGACGAGCAGCGAGATGATGCACGGGACGGCGTAGCGCCGCATGAGCTTTCCCACGCGCTCCGTCCCCAAAAAATGGTTTGTGTTTTCCATGGCGGTCTTCCCCCTGAACATAAAAAATAAGAGATGCGTTCTGCCGGATCAATCCGGACTTACGCATCTCTGCCGCACGATTTGACTATGAAGTTGTCTTCTCCCTCCTTTTTCCGCAAAAAACGTGCGGCGTTTCTGCAACCGGATTTACGCAGAAACGCCACACGCTGTAGATTTATTATAGCGGATTCGGATGGAGATTTCAAATGTTTTTTGAATGACTTTGGTCTCGCTCGATCATACTTTGGGCAATCACCATGCTGCCGGATAACATAAAAAATCGGCACCTGCTTTTGAGGCAGGTGCCGATTTCTGTTACCCTATCATGCGCTTGAATTTTTGGCGTAAGTGGCGTAAGTTTGGCGTAAATCCGCTTTTGCGCATCCCAAAAACCAAGCAATTTCAAGGCTTTGCGGTGTCTCTTAGTACATGCCGTCCATGCCGCCCATGCCGGCGGGAGCCGCGGGTGCGGGAGGTTCGGGCTTGTCGGCGACCAGCGCCTCGGTGGTCAGCACCATGGAGCTGACAGACGCGGCGTTCTCCAGCGCAGAACGGGTGACCTTGGCAGGATCGACGATACCGGCGCCGATCATGTCGCAGTAGACCTCCTTGTAGGCGTCGAAGCCGTAGCCGACCTTGCGGCTGCTCTTGATCTTCTCAAGCACCACGCTGCCGTCCACACCGGCGTTCTTGGCGATCTGGCGGACAGGCTCCTGCAGCGCGTTGACGATGATCTTCACGCCGGTCTTCTCGTCGCCCTCGACCTTGCCGATGAGCTTCTCAACCGCGGGAACGGCGTTGACGTAGGCCGTGCCGCCGCCGGCGACGATGCCCTCCTCGACCGCCGCGCGGGTCGCGTTCAGAGCGTCCTCAATGCGCAGCTTCTTTTCCTTCATCTCAGTCTCGGTGGCAGCGCCGACCTTGATGACCGCCACGCCGCCGGCGAGCTTCGCCAGACGCTCCTGCAGCTTCTCCTTGTCGTAGTCGCTGGTGGTGACGGCGATCTGCGCGCGAATCTGAGACACGCGGTCCTTGATGGCCTGCTTGTCGCCGGAGCCATCCACGATGGTGGTGTTCTCCTTGGTGACCTTGACCTGACGCGCACGGCCGAGCATATCGACGGTCGCGCTCTTGAGCTCGTAGCCGAGCTCCTCGGAAATGACCTGGCCGCCGGTGAGGATGGCAATATCCTGCAGCATCTCCTTGCGGCGATCACCGAAGCCGGGCGCCTTGACGCACACGACGTTCAGCGTGCCGCGCAGACGGTTGACGATCAGGGTGCTCAGCGCCTCGCCCTCAACGTCCTCGGCGATGATGACCAGCTTCTTGCCGCTCTGGACGAGCTGCTCGAGGATGGGCAGAATGTCGGAAATGACGGAGATCTTCTTATCGGTGATGAGGATGTAGGCGTCGTCCACGACGGCCTCCATCTTCTCGGTATCGGTGACCATGTAGGGGGTGATGTAGCCGCGGTCGAACATCATGCCCTCGACGACCTCGGAATAGGTCTCGGCGGTCTTGGACTCCTCGATGGTGATCACGCCGTCGGCGCTGACCTTCTCCATGGCCTCGGCGATCAGCTTGCCGATGAACTCGTCGCCGCTGGAGACGGTGCCGACGCGGGCGATATCGTCCGTGCCGTTGACCTTCTGGCTGTTGGCCTTGATGGCCTCGACCGCGGTCTCAACGGCCTTGGCCATGCCCTTCTTCATCACGATGGGGTTCGCGCCGGCGGCGAGGTTCTTCAGGCCCTCGCGGATCATGGCCTGCGCGAGCAGTGTGGCGGTGGTGGTGCCGTCGCCCGCGACGTCGTTGGTCTTGGTGGAGACCTCACGCACGAGCTGAGCGCCCATGTTCTCGAACGGATCGGGCAGCTCGATCTCCTTGGCGATGGTCACGCCGTCGTTGGTGATGAGCGGAGCGCCGAACTTCTTGTCGAGCACGACGTTGCGGCCCTTGGGGCCGAGGGTGACCTTCACGGTATCGGCCAGAGTATTGACGCCGACTTCAAGCGCCTTGCGGGCCTCTTCGCCGGATTTAATGAGCTTAGACATAAGAGTGTACCTCCATTAGAAATTCCGCGGAACGCGAAAATAGTTTAGATTATTTTTGCCGCGACATGTGCGTGGCAAAAATACTTTGACCCAGCCGCCTTGGGCGGCGTCGCCAGTCCGCAGACTGGCGGTGGGAAATCCAGAGGGGGAGCCTGCTCCCTCTTTGCGCATTTTACTCAACGATGGCAAGGATGTCGCTCTGACGGACGACGGTGTATTCCTCGTCGTCGACCTTGACCTCGGTGCCGGAATACTTGCTGGTGATGACCTTGTCGCCGGGCTTGACGGTCATAACGACGTCGTGGCCGTCGACCATGCCGCCGGGGCCGACGGAAATGACCTCGGCGATCGAGGGCTTTTCCTTGGCGCTGGCGGTCAGGATGATGCCGCCCTTGGTGGTCTCTTCGGCCTCGAGCATCTTGAGGATGACGCGGTCGGCAAGCGGAGTGAGTTTCATGGGAATGTGCCTCCTTCTATATTTTCACAAATTTGAAAAAACAAATTCACCGTTGGTTAGCACTCATTGCGATCGAGTGCTAACCAACGGTGCTATCATAGCGCAAGGCAAGCGATATTGCAAGGGGATTTTATGAAAAATCCGGTCGATTTACAAAAATTCACAGTTTGGTAAAATTCTCTCAGCGCGCCGTCGCGTTCGGGTCGCAGCCGGCGGGGCCGAAGAAATTGAGCTTTTTGTCCGCCAGACGGAGCGTCACGTCGTGCGAATGGGAGCACTCGCCGTCCAGACAGGTCACGATGTCGCCGTCGTCGGAGTGGATGCGCACGACCTTCGCTGTGGAAAAGCGCACCACGTCCTTCGGGAGCTTTTCGTGGTTTCCCGCAGAGTAGTCCGGGAAGAGCCGCGCGAAGCGGAGCTTGCTGATGTTCTTCACCAAAACCGTGTGCAGCACGCCGTCGTTCATCCGCGCCTCCGGTACCGGCGTGGAGCCGCCGCCGTAGTAGCGTCCGTTGCACATGGAGACGAGGGCGAAGTCGTCCTCGAGCCTTTCCTCATCCAGCCAGACCGTCCAATGCCGTCCGATGCGGCCGAAGATGCCGTTCGCCGCCACGCTGACCAGATAGCTGCCGCGCCCGCTCAGGTGCGGATTGGCGCTGAACTTATGCACGCTCTCGGCAATGCGCGCGTCGATGCCCGAGCAGGCGATCGTCAGGCAGTAACGCCCGCTGCAGTCGATGAGGTCGAGCGCCTGCGTTTCGCCGTTCCAGAGATTTTCTGCGTCGAGGAACTTTTCGTAGTCCGCGCCGAAGTTTTTGAGAAAATCGTTGCCCGTGCCGATGGGGATGCAGGTCATCGCGGCGTTGGCATAGCCCGCGATGCCGTTGGCGACCTCATTGACCGTGCCGTCGCCGCCGCAGGCATAGAGCCGCACATCTTCTCCGCTCTCGGCAAGACCGCGCGCGAGCGTGGCCGCGTGGCCGACTGACGCGGTGAGCATACATTGTACGTCCAGACCGTGCTTTTCCCGCAGCGCCTCTGCCATTGCATAAATGCGCTGGCGGCTGTCGTTCTTACCGGCCGACGGATTGATGATAAAAATGTGTTTCAAGGTACAGGTCCCCCGTTTCGATGGCGCGGCGGGAGGAACCTCCCCCGCGCAGACTCTCTTTTTTAAATCATAGCGCATACTGCGTAAAAAATGCAATGAACATTTTATGAAAAAGTGTCACAACCGGAGCGCGGTGCAGAAGCCTTAACGAAAAATTAACACCGGCGTCCCCGCGGACCGCCGGTGTTCGTTTTATCTCAGAGCCGCTTCCCGTACATGAACAGGTCGCACTTGAGCATACCGTTGTAGAGCTTGCGCTTTTTGTCGGCTATGCGGCCGAAGCAGCGCTCAAACTCCGTGTGCGACGAGAGCACATAAACGCGCCAGGTCTCCGGCAGCTTGTCTATCGCCCGGCCAAAGGCGCGGTAAAGCTCCTCGGCCTCCTTCTGCTCCAGCAGACGCTCGCCGTAGGGCGGATTCGTCACAACGCGCCCATACTGCCCGCCCCAGTGGAAGCGCGTCGCGTCGTCCACCTCAAAGCGCACGGTGTCGTCCACCTCGGCGAGCTCGGCGTTGTGCCGCGCGATCTCAACGGCGCGCGGGTCAATGTCGCCGCCCCAGATCTCGTAGGTCTTGTCGTGAAATTCGTTGTCCATCGCCTCGTCCGCCGCGTCGAGCCATATCCTTTTGTCCACCATCGCCCAGTGCTGCGCGGCAAAGCTGCGGTTCAGACCCGGGGCGCGGTTCCTGGCGATCAGCGCCGCCTCGATGGCAATGGTGCCGCTGCCGCAGAAGGGGTCGCAGAACGGGTCGCGCCCGTTGTAGTGCGAGAGCTTCACCAACGCGGCGGCCAGCGTCTCCTTGAGCGGAGCCGCCACGCCGACGGCGCGGTAGCCGCGCTTGTAAAGCCCCTCGCCGCTTGCGTCGAGGCAGAGCATCACCTCGTCCTTCATGATCGAGAAACGGATCTGATAGCGCTTGCCGGTCTCCGGCAGCGTTTCAAGCCCATAGGCCGCCCCGAGCCGCTCGACGACCGCTTTCTTCACGATGGACTGGCAGGCGGGAACGGAGTGCAGCGTGGAGTTGATGGAATAGCCCGTCACGGGGAACTCGCCCTCGCGGGGGATCCAGTCCTCCCAGCGCACGGCGCGGGTGCCCTGAAAGAGCGTTTCAAAATCCGTCGCGCGGAAGCTCGCGAGCACGAGCAGCACGCGCGCACCGCAGCGCAGATTGATGTTCAGCCGCGCGAGGTCGCGCTCCTCGCCGCGGCACAGCACACGCCCGTTTTCCACGCGGACGTCGGCAAGACCGAGCTTTTTCACTTCATTGCCCACCAGGCTCTCGAGCCCCAGCAGGCAGGGAATGGCAAATTGCAGCATGGCGTTTCCATCGCTTTCCTCTTTCGTTTTTTCCAGTATAGCGGACGCGGCGCAAAAACGCAATCGTCCGCGCGCAAAAAAAGCATGGTAATTCCCCTCGCCCTATGGTATACTATGGAAAAGCCCCAAATGCCCCTCCGGCGGGCAATGTAACGTTAAAGTTGCGCGCCGGACAGGCAAAAACGCAAAACGCAAGCGCAGGTTGGTGGAAAAAACACGGCGCGGGCGGTAGGATAGCCACACAGAGAGAAACGGAGGAACAGGGAAATGGCCTTTGGCGAAAAGCTGCAGGAGGTCCGAAAGCAAAGCGGCATGACGCAGGAGACCTTTGCCGAGCAGCTGCACGTCTCGCGGCAGGCGGTGTCGCGTTGGGAGTCCGGCCGCGGCTACCCGGAGATCGAAAAGATCCTCTACATCTGCCACCGCTACCACACGACGCTCGACGCGCTCTTCGCCGACGAGCTTCCGCCCGTCGAGGCGGAGGAGGCCGAGGTCGAGCAGCCCATCGCCGGCAAGCCGCTCAAGCGTTCCTTTGTTGACTTTCTTAGCAATCTTTCCCCCTATGACAAGCTCATCGGCGGCACGCTGATCTTTATCGTTCTGCTCTCGCTGATGGCGCTTGCCCACAGCATGAAAGGAGGTTCGGGAGGCAACATGACATTCGTATGGATCGCCGCCATCGTCATTTTCGGCATTGCCGAGGCGGCGACGGCGGGGCTGGTGTCCATCTGGTTCGTGGCGGGCGCGGTGGCCGCGCTGCTCTCGCTGGAGCTCGGCGCGGTGCTCTGGCTGCAGATCGTCGTCTTTCTGGCGGTCTCCATCGCGGCGCTGATCGCGACGCGCCCGCTGGCGCACAAAATGCTGGATAAGACCATCGTTCCCACCAACGCCGACCGCGTGCTGCACCACACGGCCAAGGTCACCGAGACCATCGACAACGAAAACACCACCGGCGCCGTCTACATCGACGGCAAAACATGGACCGCCCGCAGCGAGGACGGCGACGTGATCGCCCGCGGCTCCATGGTCACCATCGTCCGAATGGAGGGCGTCAAGCTCTTCGTCAGAAAAGAAAGGGAGGAACCGTAATATGCCTATCGCATCCATTTTCAACTACATCGGCGTCATCGTGCTCGTCGTGCTCGTGCTCATTCTTGTTGTGAGCAACATCCACGTCGTGCAGCAGTCCCGCGCCTACGTCGTCGAGCGTCTCGGCGCGTACAGCGCGACCTGGAACGTCGGCCTGCACCTGAAGATCCCCTTCATTGAGCGCGTGGTCAAGAAGGTCAGCCTCAAGGAGCAGGTCGCCGACTTCGATCCCCAGCCCGTCATCACCAAGGATAACGTCACCATGCAGATCGACACGGTCATCTATTTTCAGATCACCGACCCCAAGCTCTACACCTACGGCGTCGAGCACCCGATGAACGCCATCGAGAACCTGACCGCCACGACGCTCCGCAACATCATCGGCGAAATGGAGCTCGACCAGTCTCTCACCAGCCGCGATGTCATCAACGCCAAGATGCGCTCCATCCTTGACGAAGCGACCGACCCCTGGGGCATCAAGGTCAACCGCGTGGAGCTGAAGAAC
>ERZ1034719.261-NODE-261-length-35045-cov-5.739468_pt1 | contig 35045 bp, 30 predicted proteins | sample MGYA00520703_ERZ1034719 | MGnify/ENA primary metagenome ERZ1034719 (study PRJEB33766, sample SAMN09781716) | gut metagenome | biome: gut microbiome | host: Homo sapiens | place: Madagascar | study: EMG produced TPA metagenomics assembly of the PRJNA485056 data set...
CGTTTGAGGGGCGTGTGGTAATCCCGTACGGGTTCAAGTCCCGTCTCTCGCACCAAGAGGATTCCTTCATCGGAATCCTCTTTTTACTAAGACGATCCGCTCATTTTGAGCCGTCCTCGGCAGCTCCGCCGTGTAAAAATAAGGAGCATATATATGCGGGTATGGCGGAATTGGCAGACGCGTTAGATTCAGGTTCTAATGGTCGCAAGGCTGTGCAGGTTCAAGTCCTGTTACCCGCACCAATAGTCGAAAGCCTTGACAGTCAACGATTTTCGTTAGCTGTCGGGGCTTTTTCATTTCCCCCGAAATCGTCGAATCTGCATCGTTTACAGCATTTTTCTAACACTTTTTCTAACATCTCAGAGCGATATTGTTTTTTCCATAGTTTCCATAATACTCGCCTTGCGCTCAACATTCAAATGCGTATATATATTTGCTGTCGTTTGAATGTCCGAATGCCCTAACCACTCCTGAATATCTTTCAAGGAACATCCGTTAGCATTCAGCAAGCTGGCGCAACTCTGTCGCACGTCATGAAATCTGATGAGGTTCGCAACCTCCCGCATAGTCCTTTTCGCTCGGCGAGCCTTGCCCGAAGCCTTACCGGCTTTGCTCGCGTTGGCTCGGCGTTCTTTCCGAATTCGGGATTAAGTTTTCGGCATTCGGCATATTACCACCTTAATTGTTACTACTTGGGCGCTTTTTTTGGGCGCTTTTTCCACTCCTGCGGCTCCTTGAATTTTGACTTAAAAGTGCCGGACATATCCTTGTTGCTCAAAGAATTATACATTGAATTCGGGCGATCTCTGTAAGTGGAACCGTCCCAGTATCTTTTTACCACTTTTCCTGTTATATCGGAAAACTCGACTACTGCCGCCCTTCTGGCTTTCCCTTCTCGCAGTGCTTTACTAAGCTGATTTGAGTTTTCTTTAAATGCTTCGAGCGCCGAGGGCCCGGTTGTAGCTCTGATTCCCGAACTCGCCCCTCTACCCCCGAAAAGCTGTATATTTATTTTTGTCATTAAATCACCCTTTCCCGTTTTTGGAGTATAAAAATACCGCTGACCATAAATTAGTCAACGGTAATAAACAAGCGCCCGGATTTGCACACGGGGTTCCCGATTAACGGTGTTGTCCTCCTGAACCACAACTTGTTTTATTTATTATACCATTTTTTTATTACTCTGTCAATTAAGATTTTTTCTTTATCAGAAGGTGTTGAAGCCGCTCCATCATGAAAATAGCCATCCTGAACATGAGGCTTTTCTGCTTTTCCATTTATTTTGTGAAAATGATCTAAATCAATTTGCTTGAATCGTTTATTGGCACGGTCATAAAATGTTATTGATTTTAAAGTGTTTTCTTTTTCATTAACCGTCACATACACACGACCTTTAGACATTGTTTCTAATGGAGCTGTGGGTGATCCTGCATTTACGGCGACAAATTTAATATTTCCGTCTTGTAATAGCGTATGGTATTCTGTCCCGTATAATTTACCTTTAGTCGACACTCCGCTCGATGCGCCTCTGCCTCCAAACAATTGTGTGCTTATTTTTAACATATTGCCTCCTTAAACAAAAAGAGCCGCGTCATGCAGCTCTTTACAGTGTTAATGAATTTTAAATTTGGTAATTAATGTGATATTTGTCCATAACAGCAGTTCGTTCTTCGACAGTTTTTGCTTTTTCAAACTCCTTCATATATTCGCCGTATTCTCTTTCAAGAGTTTCGTCACTAAACATTTCATCCAATTCTGCATCTATTTCTGCGAAAGCTCTGTCAACGGCTTCATTGATCTCTTCATCGGTTGCCGGTGTCAATTTTTCCTTGCTGGTATTATCCATGCTATCAACTCCTTTTGATAAGTATATCATATTAGACTAAAAATTTCAATGTTTCATGTAGCTATTTTTCATCTGTTCCGTAACATGATTATCATAGCAAACCGTTTTAATACCGTGATAATCGTACTCGACTTCACCGCCATACAGGAGAATAGCTGACGGCATAATACGGCGGATCATTTCGTCCATGCCTGTTTTCCAAATGTCAAAAGAATTCTCCTGCCGTTTCACTCCGACAGTTGATACCGCAACGACAGAGCCTGTCTCTATGCCGTCAAAAGCAAAATCGAATGTTGCGAGCTCTGCCCAGCTTATAGTCGGTATTACAGCACAGCCGCAGTCTTGCATATATTGACCTATCAACCTGCTGCGATAGATATTCCACACCTTCATAGCTATCGGCATATCAAGGTAAGGAATCGGCGAACACAGTTCGCCCCTACGATGGTGATTTGCATTTGCAACTATTTTGCGAGACATCGAGGATGCCGTCCCCTGCGATGTGTGCCGAAAAAAAATGCGCTTACCCTCGTCAGAGGGAACCGACTTGACTGATGCTTTATATCGCCGCCTTAAATCATATAACATACAGTTTCGACCGTAAAAAATCCCGAAGGCTCATATGAGTCCTCGGGATCGATCATTTTACTGCTCCGGCGGGCCAGGAGCCGGGTCATTCGGCGTTCCCGGCTGCTCGGTAGTCTGCTGATTTTCCGAAGCGGGTGCTTCACTCGGCTTGGTTGCCGGATCCGTTACGGACTGAGTTACAGGCTCGGTATGAGCGGCGGTGGTCACCTCGGTCACAGGCTCGGTCGTGGCGGTTTCGGAACGGTTGGTCGTTGACGTCCTGTCGGTGTGCCTGCGGGTGGTCGTGGTGCGGTTTGCGCGCCTGGTAGTCGTGTGCCTCCGAGTGCTGCGATCGGTCTTGGGCTCCGTCTGAGAGGTGCTCTCCTCGGCGGAGCTTTCGCTCCATATATCTATCGGGGCGGTCGAGGGGTAGGTATAAGTCCTAATCTCCTCGGTGATGAGCGGGAATGTCGTCTCCTGCTCATTCCTGCCCTTGACGACTGTTTTGATGACAAGCGCCGCCGCAACCAAGACAAGCGCCACGGCTGCGACTATGCCCGCGATTTTGAGCACTTTCGCCTTATCCGTCGGCTTGATATAAGCCCTCGCATCGGCGTTGGCATACGGTGAGGTCGCTTCCTCGCCCTCGGTCTGATTTGAGCCGTAGCTGTTGCGGTATTCCTCCTCGTAGTCTGCGTCGGTATCGCCGACCATTGCGGCCGCTCTCGGGGCGAATATCGCTGTCTCCTCCGCCTGAATAAAGGCGGTGATGATGGTGACGTTATCCTTGCCGCCGCGCTCGAGCGCCATTCTGACGAGCTTGCCTGCGGCGTCCTGCGGGCTGTCGCTCGTCGAGAGCACGCCCGTGATATCGTCGTCGGTCAGGTAATCCGTCAAGCCGTCGCTGCAAAGCATGATTATATCGCCGTTGTCAACGTCGTTGATAACGCTGATGTTGGGCGAGAGATTCGACTCCTCGGGGAAAACTCCGAGGTGGCGGGTCAAGCGCTTCGCATCGGGAATGCGGCTCATATTATCCTGCGAGACCTGCCCCGCATCAACGATCGTCTGAGCGTGGGTGTGATCAAAGCTGATCTGATCAAGCACGCCCTTTGAGTAGTGATAAATGCGGGTGTCGCCTATGTTGACGCAGATGATGCTGCCCTTGACGGCGTAGATAGCCGCAAGAGTGGTGCCCATCCGCTTGCCCTTTTCGGTTATTTTACGGCATATGCGGGTATTCGCATCGTCCAGGCAGTTGGAGACGGCGAAGCTGAAATCCTCGCCCGAGTCGTAAATACGGGATGCGTGAGCGGCTATGGTCTCGACAGCTATGCCCGAGGCAAGCTCGCCGTAGCTCTCGCCGCCCATACCGTCGCAAACGGAGAGATGAAACGGCTCCGTCATATGCTGCACATAGGCCGAGCCTTTGCGCAGATCGGTCGTAGTCATCCTGCCGTTGAGGCTGTAGTTATCTTCGTTTTCCCGTCTTACCCTGCCTGCGTGCGTTACCGCACACACATCGGCACTGAGCTTTTTCATATATCCCCCCGAAAGTTAAAAAATTATTTGAGCAGACCTTCGCTCACGGCCCAATCGTGGAACACCTCGATGGATCTCATACGGGCGTCGCTGAGGTTGTGGCTGCCTCTGGTATACCAATTGATATTAACGCCCTGGAGCTTAACAAGGTATTTTGCGCTGGCGTTGAAGTCGGCGTCGATGGCGTTATCAAGCAGGATTATATGCTGATGGGTGCGCCTTGCCGCCTCAAGATCGCCCTTGACAAATTCATCCCACATCTTGACAAAGAGACCCGCGCTGCATGAGGTCGGAGTGGCGACAACGCCTCTTGCGCCCTTGAGCCATGAATCGTAAAGCAGCGGAATATTTGCCTGAAGGACGTTTGAATCGCCCTGCACCGCTATCTTGGATTCGATGAGCGGCATTGTGCAGGTGGTGTCCTTTATGCCCTTGAATTTGCCCGTCTTGACTAGCTCGCCGTAGGTCTTGGCGTCCATGTGGCAGGGCTGGAGACCGGGATATTCATACAGAACAATCGGCAGCTCCGTATGCACGGCAAGAGAAGTGAGATAATCATAAAGCTCGCCGTGCCTGTCGCACATACCCTTGGTGACAAAGACATGACCGCTCACGCCCTTAGCCTCCATGCGCTTCATTTCTTCGATCTGATCGTCGAAGCTCTCGGCAAGGTTGGCGGTGGCAAAGACGGGCACGCCGTTTGAATTCCTGACCGCAAGGCCGGCGCACTTCACTCTCTCCTCGGGAGTGAGGGCTGACATCTCCGATGAGCCGCAGACGGCAAACAGATGCTGAGGCTTAAAGGAGGACTGCCAGTCGACGTATTCCTCATATCCTCTGTAGTCGATACTCCTGTCAAGATTAAAGGGAGTGAGAAGCAGAGTATATACGCCCGCGAACTCGTTGTATTTTTCCATTGTTACAGATCCTTCCGCAATTATTGCAAAATTTAGTTGCTGTCTACAAGAGTATACCGCAGGGAGCGACAAAAATCAATAGTAATGTTCCTTTATTTATAAATGTTTAATATTATCGTTGACTTTTGCGCCCGAATGAAATAGAATTATGTTACTATTGCTTTGGAGAAAGAGAAAATGAACAACAAACACTTTTTCAAAAACATGGCGAAGCTCGCCCTGCCGATAGCGCTGCAGCAGCTGCTTGTCTCCTGCGCTCAGCTTGTCGACACCGCCATGGTCACGCCGCTGGGCAACGTCATAGTCTCGGCGGTCGGCGTTTCGTCGCGCTGGATATTCCTGATGAATCTTTTTTATTTCGGCATATCCTCAGGCTCGGCGGCGCTTATTTCGCAGTTTTGGGGCGCTAAAGAGGAGAAGCATATCCGCAGCTCTTACGGCGTGGCGCTGATATTCGGCACGGGAGTTGCGCTCGTCGCCTTTGCGGCGATGTTCTTCTTCCCCGACCAGCTCATCAGGGTATTCTCAAACGAAGCCCCCGTTATCGCCGAAGCCCGCAAATACATGAAGATAGTTGCCTTCATGGGGATTTTCAGCTCATTTAACCAGATAACCTGCGTCGTGCTCAGAGCCACGGAGAAGGTCAATCCCCCGCTCTATTCCTCGATAGCCGCCGTTGCGGTCAACACGGTGCTGAACTACATCTTGATAAACGGCAAGCTCGGCTTCCCCGCGATGGGCATCAGCGGCGCCGCCGCGGCAACTCTTATCTCCGCCGCCGTGCAGTCGCTCATACTTATTATATATATCAACACGGCGAAGCAGGTATTCAAGGCCCCACCGACCGAATTTTTCCGCCTCACGGGCGCTTTTGTGCGCCGCTTCTCCGTCACCTGCCTGCCCGTAGTATTCAACGAGGGCATTTGGGCAATAGGCACGAATATCTATTCAATGGTATTCGCGCGCCAGGGCAGTGAAGCCTACGCCGGCTACACGATATTCAGCTCTATCGAGCAGATAGCCTTCGTATTCTTTGTCGGCATATGCCACGCCTGCTCGATAATGACGGGCAAGACCATCGGCGAGGGGCGCGAGGAGGACGCATACCGCCTTGCGAAGCGCTTCCTCATAATGACGCCGCTGATAGGCGTATTCACCGGCGCGGTGCTGGCGAGCGTGCGTGTGCCGCTGCTCAGCCTGCTCGATATCGAAACGCAGGGCGCGTTTGACCTTGCAAGCAAGCTGATACTCATCTATTGCTGCTGGCTGCCGTTCAGAAACATTCCATACACCCTGATAGTCGGCACATTCAGGGCGGGCGGCGACACCAAGATAGGCATACTTTACGACTGCCTGTCGCTCTACCTCATCGGCGTGCCGGTCGTATGCTACCTCGGCCTCGTGGCAAAGGTCGACTTCATCTACCTGATAATCGCCATGTATATGTGCGAGGATATACCCAAGATCATACTCAGCCTTATCCGCTTCAAGAGCAAGAAATGGATAAGAAATCTAACGGACAGATAGGAGAATCACCATGCTTCACAAGATAGAGAATGAATTCCTCACCTGCGAGATAGACGATATGGGCGCTCAGCTCCATTCGCTCGTCTCAAAGGAGAACGGCAAGGAGTATATTTGGTACGGCCGCACCGAGATCTGGTACGGTCAGGCTCCCGTGCTCTTCCCGATAATCGGCCAGCTCATCGACGACACCTATTATTACAACAGCGTCAAATACACAATGCCGAAGCACGGCCTTGCCCGCAAGCTGCCGTTCAGGGTCAGGGAATGCTCGGGCGCAAAGGCGGTATTCAGCCTTGAGAGCGACGAAAACACGCTGAAAAGCTATCCGTTTGAGTTCGAGCTGCTGGTCGCTTTTGAGCTGAAGGGCAGGTCGCTCGTCAACACCATGACTGTCATAAATAAAACGAGCGGCGAAATGTATTTCTCCATCGGCGCGCACCCCGGCTTTAACTGCAAGGTGGGCGACGTTATCGAATTTGAGCAGCCCGAAACGCTCGACACCGAGCGCATCGACAGCGACAATCTGATAATCGACAAGAGATTCCCGCTCATCGAGAACAGCCGCGACATAGTGATAACCGAGGATATCTTCAAGGCGGACGCGCTCATCCTCTCGGGCATCAAGTCAAAGAAGCTGCGGATAAAAGGCGATAACGAGATAGAATTCACCTTCGGCAGCTGCCCGTTCCTCGGCATCTGGGCAAAGCCCGGTGCACCCTATGTCTGCCTCGAGCCCTGGTACGGCGTGAACGACGGCCGCGAGGTCAAGGACGACATCTCAAAGAAGAGAGGGATTCAGCGCCTCGATAAGAACGGCAGTTTTGAATTCTCATGGACTGCGGAGATAATTAAATAAACAAAAATACCGGTCGAAAGAGCAAAACTCCTTCGGCCGGTTTCGTTTTTAAAAAAATAAAAGGCAGAGTTAAAAATCTCTGCCGCTTTATTTTGACTTATGCTTCCTTAACAACTACCTGCTTGCCGTTATAATAGCCACATTCGGGGCAAAGTCTGTGTGATCTCTTGTATGCGCCGCAGTTTGAGCACTTCTCAAGCTGGGGAGCAGACATTTTCCAGACGTTGGAGCGTCTCTTATCTCTTCTTGCCTTGGAAACTCTTCTCTTGGGGACTGCCATCTTTGAGCACCTCCTTAACTTTGTGCTTTTATAAAACCGATTAGGTTTTTGATTTAATTATCCAGAAGCTGCTTAAGTACATCAAGGCGGGGATCCGTCTCTTTGGAGCAGCTGCATGAACCTGTGTTGAGGTCTTTGCCGCACTTGGGGCAAACGCCCTTGCAATCTTCGCTGCAAAGGAACTTTGCGGGAAGCTCGAGGAAGATATCCTCCGTCACCAATGCGCCCACATCGAAGCGAAGCTCATTGACGAGCAGCAGCTCGTCGTTGGTCTCGTCATTCAGATGAGTGACAAGGGTGTGGAATATCTTTATCCGAAGCGGGACAGTGATGGGCTTGGCGCAGCGGTCGCAATTAAGCTCGAGCACAGGCTCTGCCACTGCGTTCAGCTCGACCACGCCGGTGTGGTTGCCGACGCTCCCGCTGACCCGAACGGGCGTTGTGAAAGGCTTCACTCCGCTGAGCTCCTCCTGAGACAGGTCAAGCTCAAAATCGAAGTCCTTAACCAACCCTTCGGTGTTAAAAACAGACTCTAAATCCAAAATCATAATTTGCACCTAAAATCATGCACCAAATATTATATAGTTATCCGCATGATTTGTCAACTAAAATATTCAGATTTTTTCGCAGAACTCAAATATTTTCGCCGGAAGCTCTGCTTCATCGGCAGAAACGGTGAAGGTGAAATCCTGCTCGGCGATCTTGCTGAGCTTTGCGACCTTCTCAAGGAAGCAAGCGAGAGCCTCGTAATCCTTGCCGCCGATCTTGAGGGTAGCGTCAACGAGGACGTCGGTTATGTCGTGGTCGCCTGCGATTATGCCGCTGAGGAAGCCGTAGAACGCATCGTAGCCGCTGATGCCGTAATGGTCGGTCTCAACGAGCCTTGCACGGTAGTTGACATTGTAGGTAAGGAGCCTTTCCTTTTCGATGCAGACTACGTTGCCGTTGGACTTCTCAACCGCCGCGTTAACGAGGTCGATGAGCCTCTTGGTCTTGCCTGAGCCTTTGTTGCCGAGAATAAGATAGATCATTTTTGTTCCTCCTAAAGAATTCTGAATTTCAGTTGAGCCTTGCCTCAAGAGCCGCTTTCGCAGCCTCGTAGCCGGGCTTGCCGAGAAGCGCAAACATATTCTTTTTGTAGCTCTCGACGCCGGGCTGGTCGAAGGGATTGACCCCGAGCAGGTAGCCCGAGAGGCCGCACGCCTTCTCAAAGAAATATATCATATAACCGAGGTTATATTCATCCTGTTTATCAAGCTCGATGATAATGTTGGGCACATCGCCGTCGGTGTGCGCGAGCACCGTGCCCTCAAAAGCCTTGCGGTTGACATAGTGGACTGTCTTGCCCGCAACGAAGTTGAGGCCGTCGCCGTTCGCCTCTTCAAAGCCTATCTCGACGTCGGTCTTGGGCTCCTTGACCCAAAGCACCGTCTCAAACAGGCAGCGCTCGCCCTGCTGGATATACTGGCCGAGGGAGTGCAGGTCGGTCGAGAAGATCGCGGAGGCGGGGAACAGACCCTTGCCGTCCTTGCCCTCGCTCTCGCCGAAGAGCTGCTTGAACCACTCGCACCACAGGGTCATCGAGGGCTCGTATGCAGCGAGCATCTCAATAGCCTTGCCGTCACGGTAGAGCATATTCCTGACCGCAGCGTATCTGTAGCAGTCGTTGTTGTCGAGATCGTCGGAGGCATAAGCCTCTCTGGCGTCCGCCGCGCCCTGCATGAGAGCGTCGATATCAATGCCCGCAACCGCTATCGGCAGCAGGCCGACTGCGGTGAGCACCGAATATCTGCCGCCGACATCATCGGGAACTACGAAGGTCTCGTAGCCCTCGGCGTCGGCAAGCGCCTTGAGAGCGCCCTTCTGCCTGTCGGTGGTGACGTATATCCTCTTTGCCGCCTCTTCTTTGCCGTATTTCTTCTCAAGGATTTCCTTGAAGATACGGAAAGCGATGGCGGGCTCGGTGGTGGTGCCGGACTTTGAAATGACGTTTATCGAGAAATCTCTGCCGTCGATGAGCTGCATAAGCTCCGCAACGGCGCTCGAGCTGATGGTGTTGCCGCCGAAATAGATATCGGGCGTGTCCTTTTTAAGGAGATTGTAATTATTTGACTTGATGAATTCGATAACCGCTCTCGCGCCGAGGTAGGAGCCGCCGATGCCGAGCACTACGAGCACCTCGGAATCCTTCTTGATCTTCTCCGCGCTCTCTTTGATGCGGCGGAATTCGTCCTTATCATAATTAACGGGCAGGTCGAGCCAGCCGAGGAAATCACTGCCGAGGCCTGTGCCCTCGGTGAGCATTTTGTGCGCTGCGAAGACCTCCGAACGCATGGAATCGAATTTCTCTTTATCGGCGTATTTGCCGACGTAATTCAGATTGAGCTTTAAAGCCATCTTTCAAACCCCCATAGCTTTGCTATTATAATCTTATATATTTTAACCTATAAGTTACTTTATTGCAACACCTAAAAGGAAAAAATATCGGTTATTTCGCCAAAAAACGCAGATTATTCGACATAACAAAATGATACAGGGGGATTTTTTCTCCTCTGTATCATTCTAACATATTTCGTGTGCGAATGCAAAAGAAATTTGCAATTCACCGCCTGTAAAGCTCCGTCAAATGCCGAAGCCGCGCCGCCAGCTCGCCGTTCGCCGCTCCCCGAGCCATGCGCCACTGCCAATTACCGCCGAGGGTTGAGGGCGTATTCATCCGCGCCTCTGAGCCGAGACACAGCAGATCCTGCATGGTGATGATAACGGTATCCGCCGTGCAGGCGAGCAGGGATTTTATCACGCCCTCGTTCAGCCCCTCGACCTCGTTCAGGCGCAGATACTCCTTTGCGAAGCGCACGTCCTCGGGCGGCGCAGAGGCGAACCAACCCGCAAGGGTGTCGTTATCGTGAGTGCCGATATAGGCGACGCAGTTCCTGCCGTAATTGTGCGGCAGATAGTCGCTGTTCTCACGGCTGTCAAAGGCAAATTGCAATATCTTCATGCCGGGGAAGCCCGTTTCGGCGAGCAAGGATATCACGCCGTCGTCAATGTAGCCGAGATCCTCGGCGATGATGTCTACTTTGCCGAGCGCCGCTTCTATCTTCTCAAAAAGCTCAACCCCGACGCCCTTATACCATCTGCCGTTGACGGCGTCCTCCATGCCGCCCGGGACGGCGTAAAAGGACGAAAAGCCCCTGAAATGGTCTATCCTCAATCGGTCGCAGAGCCTGAGCGAATGCGCCGTGCGCCTTATCCACCAGCGGTAACCGTCGCTGCGGATATGCTCCCAGTCAAAGACGGGGTTGCCCCAAAGCTGACCCTTTGAGTTGAAGCCGTCGGGCGGCACACCCGCCACGAGGGTAGGTTCGAGAGAATCATCGAGCATAAAAAGCCCCGGCTCCGCCCACACATCGGCGCTGTCGTGCGCCACATAAATAGGCAGGTCGCCGATAATGCCGACCCCGCTTGAATTTGCATAGCTTTTCAGCCGCTCCCACTGGCGAAAGAACCAGAATTGCTCCGCTTTGCGGAAAATTATCTCCTCGCTGAGCAGCGAACGGGCGCTTATCATCACCTGCGGGTCGCGCATTTTAAGCCCCGACGGCCAATCGTACCACGGTCTGCCGCCGAGGGAGGCTTTTATCGCCGTGAAGAGCGCATAATCCTCGAGCCAATGCTCGTTCTCGGCGCAGAAGGTCTCGAACTCTTCATTCGGCTTGAAACTCTCAAAAGCCCTGTGCAGCACGGCGGTTCGCTTCTCATACAGTATGCCATAATCCACGCTCTCGGGGTCGTTCCCCCACTCCGCGCCCTCGTATTCCGCCCTGTCGAGCAGGCCGTCCTCGGCAAGCAGGTCAATGTCGATGAGATACGGGTTGCCCGCAAAGGCCGAGAACGACTGATAGGGCGAATTGCCGAAGCCCGTGGGGTTCAGCGGCAGTATCTGCCAATATTTCTGACCCGCCGAGCGCAGGAAATCGACGAATTCATACGCCGCCTTGCCGAGCGAGCCGATGCCGTAGGGCGACGGCAGCGAGGTGATGTGCAGAAGTATTCCGCTGCTCCTCATTTTTTCGCTCCTATCGCCAAAGTGGTCTCCTTATCGAAGAAATGCGTCAGCCCGCTCTCGATAACGAGCTTCGTTTCCCCGCCGCCGACCAAGGCAAGCTCCGAGCCGATGCGGGCGATATGCCGCTTGCCGTCCAGCTCAAAATATATATTCATCTCGCTGCCGAGCAGCTCGGCAAGCTCCGCTTTGACGGTGACGACGCATTTGCCGCCCTCATCCTCACCCTTTTGCAGCTCTCTTATATGCTCGGGTCTGACCCCGAGGATGACCTGCTTTCCGATGTAGGAGGCGAGCGCCGAACGCTTCTCCGCCGGCACTGTGAGGCTGACCCCGCCGAATCTTGCCTCAAGCCCGCTCTCCCCCGCCGATATCACGGCGTCGATGAAATTCATCTGCGGCGAGCCGATGAAGCCCGCCACAAAGGTATCGGCAGGCTCGTCATAGAGCTTCTTCGGCGTGTCATACTGCCTGATAACGCCCTTGTCCATCACCACTATCCTGTCCGCCATGGTCATGGCCTCGGTCTGATCGTGGGTAACGTAGACAAAGGTGGTCTGGAGCTGCTTATGCAGCAGGGTTATCTGGCTCCTCATCTGGGTGCGGAGCTTTGCGTCAAGGTTGGAGAGCGGCTCGTCGAGCAGGAACACCTTGGGATTTCTCACCATAGCTCTGCCGAGAGCCACTCGCTGCCTCTGCCCGCCCGAGAGGGCGCGGGGTCTGCGGTCGAGGTAAGGCGTGATATCGAGGATATCCGCAGCCCAGCGCACCTTCTCGTCTATCTCCTTTTTAGGCAGCTTTTTGAGCTTCAGCGCAAACGCCATATTCTTATAGACCGTCATGTGCGGGTAGAGCGCATAGCTCTGAAAAACCATTGCGATGTCCCTGTCCTTGGGGGCGACGTCGTTCACCCTGCGCTCGTCGATATACAGCTCGCCCGAGGTTATCTCCTCAAGCCCCGCTATCATGCGGAGCGTTGTGGATTTGCCGCAGCCGGACGGGCCGACGAGCACCACGAATTCCTTATCCTTTATCTCAAACGACAGGTCGGGTATGACCGTCACCTTGCCGTTATCAAAGGATTTAACAACGTCTTTGAATACGATTGCCGCCATAAACGATACCTCTTATCCCTTAACTGCGCCTGCCACCACGCCTTTAATAATATATTTCTGACAGAAAAGATAAAAAATGATTATCGGCAATATTGAGAGCACGAGCATCGCCATGAGCGCGCCCATATCCTTGTTGCCGTAGCCGCCGGTCAGCGCCATCTGGACGGCGACCGGCAAGGTCTTGTTGCTGCCCGAGCCGAGCACGAGATAGGGCAGCAGATAGTCATTCCACACCCACATGGCGTTGAGTATCGCAACGGTTATCGCCGTGGGCTTTAGTATCGGGAATACTATCAGAAAGAAGGTTTGCAGAGGGGAACAGCCGTCAATGGTCGCCGCCTCCTCGATCTCATTCGGTATGCTCTTAATGAAGCCGCAGAACATAAAGACCGACAGCCCCGCCCCGAAGCCGAGATAGATAAAAACTATGCCTATCGGGTTATTGAGCCTCAGCTCAAAGGCAAAATAGGTCATCGTATACATGACCATCTGAAACGGCACTATCATGCTGAAAATAAAGAGATAATAGAGCGCCGAGGTCAGCTTATTCTTGACCCTGACGATATACCACGCCGTCATCGAGGTCAGCAGCACTATCCCCGCCACGGCAAAGACGGTGATGAAAGCCGAATTGCCGAACGAACGCATGAAATCAGACTGCGTGAAGCCCTTGACGAAGTTATCGAAGCCCGCAAAGGTCTCGCCCCTCGGCAGGGTAAACGGAGCATCCGAAATATAGAAATTGCCCTTAAACGAATTCATCACGATGATGAATATCGGGGCTAAGAAAATAAAGGCAAGGAAAACAAGGATGATATATGCAAGCCCCTGTCTTATACGCTTTGCGCCCGTCATTGCTCCACCTCCCTGCTGCGGGTCGCCCTGAGCTGAATGAAGGCTATGACCGCCACAAGAATAAAGAATATGACCGCCTTTGCCTGCGCCATGCCGTGCCACTGCCCGAGCTTCAGACCCGTATGGTCATAGAAGGTTTTGTAGATATCGAGTGCGAGCAGCGCCGTATCCGCCGACTTGCCGTTGAGCGCCAGGTTTTGGTCAAAGAGCTTGAAGGAATTCGTCAGCGTCAAAAACGAGCATATCGTCACCGAGGGCATGACCATGGGTATGGTTATGCGGGTGAGGGTCTGCCACGGGGTCGCGCCGTCTATCGCCGCGGCCTCGCTCAGCTCGTCGGGAATATTTTGCAGCCCGGCGATATAGATTATCATCATATAGCCGATGAGCTGCCAATTCATCAGTATCACCAGCCCCCAGAAGCCGTACTTCGGGTCATAAGTGATATCAACGCCGAAGTAGCCGAGCACACCGTTGATTATCAGGCTCCATATATGACCGAGCACGATGCCGCCTATCAGGTTTGGCATAAAGAACACCGTCCTGAAGGCGTTGGTGCCCCGCAGCCCCCTTGTCATCAGCAGCGCCACGGCAAAGGCTATGACATTGACCGTTATCACGGAGACAAATGTGAATTTCACCGTGAGCCACAGGGAATTCAGGAATGTCTCGTTGCTCGTAAAAATGCGGATATAATTCTTAAACCCGACCCACTCGCTCTCGTTCACCACCTTGAACTCGGTGAACGAGAGATATATGCCCATGAAGAACGGGGCGAGGAACGATATCACAAACGCCGCAAGGGTCGGCAGCACAAAGAGCGGGAAATATTTTTTGAGCGTTTTTTGCATCAGATCACTCCGTTATCCTCCGAATTCGGAGCTCCACTCATCAACGGCGAGCTTCTTGACCTGATCCCAGCTTTCGCTGCCCTGAGCGTATTTGAGCAGGGCTGCGCCGAGGTCGTCCTTATAGGTCTGGCTCGGGAACACGGTGAAATTCCACGGGATATTGGCCACGTCGCTCTTGTTCATCCAGCGGATGACCTCCTTTGCAAGCGGGTCGTCGGGGGTCTCGTTCTCGCCGAAGGTGTCAAACGGGGCGATGAAGCCAAGCTCCTCGGTGACGAATTTTTTGCCCTCGTCGGAGCTGAAAAGCCAATAGAGGAAATCCGCGGCGGCCTGCTGCTCCGCCTTGCTCGCCTTTGAATTGATACAGATGAAGTTCTCCGTGCCAACACAGATACCGAGCTTGTCCTCGCCCTCGATGCCCATATAGATAGGCATGAATTTGATATCCTCCCTGTTGACGGTGTTGCCCGCAACGCCGAGGATCTGCGAAGCGCCCCAGTTGCCGTTCTGCACCATGGCGCACTTGCCCATTGCAAACTCCGCCATGGACGAGGTCACGTCGAGAGTGCCGAGCTGTTTTTTGTCGGTGGTGGAATTATTGATATAGAGGTCAAAAATATTTTTGAAATTATCCGAATAGATGAAGTCTATTTTCTTGTATCCGTCGCCCGTCAGATCGACGCCGTTTTTCTTAAATTCGAGTGTGACGGGGATATTCATCAGGTGAGTCTGCCAGCGCCAATCCTCTCCCGTCTTGAGCGAGGTTGCGGCAAAAACGCCCTGAATGCCCAATTCATCCTTGTGCGCCTGCATATCCTCGACGAGCTTCTTAAAGGAATCAAAGCTCTTGATATCGTCGATGGATTTGAAATCGGTCGCTCTGTTGCTCAGGACAAAATATGCGTCGGTTATCTTCTTGTTATAGATGATCCCGTAGCCCTCGACGACATAGGGGATGCCGTAAACGCCGTCGCCCGAGGTAACGGCAAGCGATTTATCCTTGAGGTGCTTATAAAGCTCCGTGCCCTTGAGGTCGGCGCAGTATTCCTTCCACGAGCTGTAGCCGATGGGGCCGTTTATTTGGAAGAGGGTAGGCGCCTCCTTGGTAGCCATTCGGGCGGTCAGGGTGGATTCATAGGTGCCCGACGCCGCAGTCTCCACTATCAGCTTAACGCCGCTGCTTTTTTCATAAGCGGCCGCGATCCTGTCATAGACCTCGGCGATCTCGGGCTTGAAGTTGAGATAGCGTATCTCCTTGACCTTCGCCGCAGAGCCGCCCGTGCCGCTCTCGGTGTCGGGGTTATTGCTGCGGTTGCAGGCGGCAAAAAGCCCGCAGACGAGCAGCGCCGCCAGCAGAGCGGAAACAAGTTTCTTTATCATATATTTACCTCCGATTCGTGATGTTAATAGTATTATGCACCCAAAAAACGGATTTTATAACGCTGCGGCGCCGCCGAGATATTAAAAACCCGCCCCGAGCGGCTTTTGCACACTCGGAGCGGTGATCATCATATATTATTTTTTACCGTATCGGTCGTTTTTGATAACGTCCTTTGCGATATAGATGGGTCTGCCCTTGGTCTGGATATAGGTGCGGGCGATATACTCGCCGATTATGCCGAGGCAGCAGAGCTGAATGCCGCCGAGCAGCAGTATCAGCACAACTATCGTAGCATAGCCCTCAACGGCGATGCCGAAGCAGAGCTTTTGGACGATAACGACTATCAGGTATATGAGCGAGAAGAGCGAAACGAGCATACCGACGACCGTCGCTATACGCAGCGGAGCAGTGGTGAAGGCGAAAATGCCCTCAAGAGCATATCTGAACAGCTTGCGGAACGACCACTTCGACTCGCCCTCGGCTCTCTCGTCGGCGTTATACGGGATGAACTTCGTATTGAAGCCGACCCATGAGAACAGCCCCTTGGAGAAGCGGAAGTATTCGTCCATACGCAGTATCGCCTCGACCATCGGGCGGCGAAAGGTCCTGAAATCGCTCGCCCCTTGGACAAACTCCGTGTCGGAGAATTTATTTATCAGCTTATAAAATGAGTTTTTGAAGAACACAAGCAGCTTATTCTCATTGCGCTGCTCCTGATAGGCCGCCACGCAGTCGTAATCCGGCTCATTCTCAAGAGTACGCACCATATCGAGCGCTATCGACGGGCGCTGCTGTAAGTCTGCGTCGATTATCGTGACATAGTCGCCCTCGGATTCGCGCAGGCCGGCGTACATAGCCGATTCCTTGCCGAAATTCCTTGAGAAATTGACTATCTTCATCGGCACGTCGCCCGAGCAGAGCTTTTGAAGCTCCTTAAAAGTGCCGTCGCTGCTGCCGTCGTTGACAAAGACCAGCTCATAGTCGACGCCCGACCCTGCGAAATCCTGCCTGACGGCATTATAGAAGAGAGGGATATTCTTCTCTTCGTTGTAGCACGGGACAACGAGCGATAGCTTCATTGTGTTTCTTCCTTTCTCAGATATTTGCCGCTTTCTTGATATCCTCGACCCTGTCGAGCTTCTCCCACGGGAGGTCGACGTCCGTCCTGCCGATATGGCCGAGGGCGGCTATCTGATGATAGATGGGTCTCCTAAGGTCAAGAGTCTTGATTATCGAAGCCGGTCTGAGGTCAAAGAGCTTGCCGACTATCGCCGCTATATCGGTGTCGGCAATAACGCCGGTGCCGAAGGTATCGACAAAGATAGATACAGGCTCCTCAACGCCTATCGCATAAGCCAGCTCGACCTCGCACTTGGTCGCAAGCCCTGCGGCAACGATATTCTTAGCCACATGGCGAGCCGCGTACGCTGCGGAACGGTCGACCTTGGTGGGATCCTTGCCGCTGAACGCGCCGCCGCCGTGACGGGCATATCCGCCGTATGTATCGACGATTATCTTACGCCCGGTAACGCCGCTGTCGCCGTTCGGGCCGCCGGTGACGAATCTGCCGGTGGGGTTGATATGATATTTTGTATTCTCATCGAGCATATCGGCGGGTATGGTGGTCTTGATGACCTTTTCGATGATATCCTTTCTTATCTGCTCAAGCTCAACGTCGGGTGAATGCTGGGAGGAGATAACGACGGTGTCAACTCTGACAGGCTTGCCCGCCTCGTCGTATTCAACGGTGACCTGGCTCTTGCCGTCCGGTCTGAGGTAGGCGAGGGTGCCGTCCCTGCGGACCTCGGTGAGCTTTGCACAGAGCTTGTGTGCAAGCGAAATGGGCAGCGGCATAAGCTCGGGGGTCTCGTTGCAGGCGAAGCCGAACATCATACCCTGGTCGCCTGCGCCGAGGCGGTCAACGCCCATGGCAATGTCGGGCGACTGCTTGTCGATGGCGGTGATGACGGAGCAGGTATTGCCGTCGAAGCCCTTGTCGGAGCTGTCGTAGCCGATATCGAGGACGGTCTGCCTCGCAATGGCGGGGATATCAATGCCGGCGCTTGTGGTGATCTCGCCCATGACAAGTATCATGCCCGTGGTGCAGGCGCATTCGCAGGCAACTCTGCCCATGGGATCCTGAGCAAGGATAGCGTCGAGAACCGCATCCGATATCTGGTCGCAGATCTTGTCCGGATGGCCTCCGGTGACAGACTCGGAAGTGAAAAAGCTGTGTGACATTTTTGTGACCTCACTAAAAAATATTATCAACGGAAGCTCTGTCCTTTATACAGTATAAAAAACCCGCCGAAGGAGTCCTCGGCGGGCGAAAACACCTTATCTTTCGGTTAAAAACCGCAGGAATTAGCACCTTGTATAACACAGGTTGCCGGGCTTCAATGGGCCTGTCCCCTCAGCCGCTCTTAATAAGGACATATTCTATTGACAGCTCAATATTATACGTCAACGCTCGCACTTTGTCAAGATGCGGCGAAAATTATTTGTTGAAATACTGGGGCAGATACTCCTTATGAGCCTCTTTAAGCTCATTGAAGCAGTTGACCGCCTTCTCCCAGTCGCCGACAAGCGGATGAACGAGCAGACCCTTGATAGCGTCCTCGTCGCTGCCCTTTATAGCAGCCTTGACGGTATACTTCTCATAGGTCTTGACAACCCTCATAAGGCCGATGATGTGATCGTTGATATGCTCGGTCACGGGCACGGGGTGAGCGCCGTCGGAGCCGATAACGGCTGCGACCTCAATGATATCGTCGTCCGCCATGAAGGGCAGAGTGCCGTTATTCTTGACGTTGACCACCTGCACATCTCTCTTGTCGTTGGCAAGGGCGTCGATGAGCGAAACCGCGACGAGCGAATACTTGTGGCCGCCTCTCTTGTCGAGCAGAGCGGGCTTCGTGACGATATTCTCATCCTTATATATCTCCAGCAGTTGCTCCTCTATCTCCATACAGACCTGCGCTCTGGTCTTGGGATCCTCGCGCTGATGCTGGAGCTTCGCCTCACGGCAGTAATAATACTGAAGGTATGACGAGGGTATCGCCTGAATAGTCCTCAGACAGTCTATCGAGAAGCCGTCGTCCTTGATGTTGGCCATTACCTTGGGTGAGAAGCCGGATTCGATAAGGCCGGGCAGCAGCTCCTTGCCGTCCTTCTTGACGGAGGTGACCCAGCTCAGGTGGTTGAGGCCGACATAGGTGATATCGACGTCGTCGCCGGTTATCTCCTTGAGGTCGTCGAGCATATCAATGGGCACGTTGCAAAGGCCGATGCACTTGACGTTGGTGTTGTTGAGCACGAACTCGGTGATGATGCCCGAGGGATTGGTGAAGTTGATGAGCCATGCGTCGGGGCAGATAGCTTCTATCCTGTCGCAGATATGCTTGATAACGGGGATGGTGCGCTGAGCCTTGAAGAAGCCGCCGATACCGGTGGTCTCCTGACCGATAAGGTCATATTTCCTCGGGATGCTCTCGTCGAGGTGGCGGCAGGGCAGCTTGCCGACTCTTATCTGAGTGATAACGAAATCGGCGCCCCGAAGCGCGGTATCAAGATCGTCGGTAAAGATGACCTCGCAGTCGCTGTTTGCGTTCTTGAGCATACGCACGCAGAGATTGCCAACGATAGTCCTCTTGCGCTCGTCGATATCCATAAATGCGACCTTCTTGAGCTTGAGGCTGTCGCTCGCCTTGAGGAAGCCGTCGATAAGCTCGGGGCAATAGGTGCTGCCGGAGCCGATAACCGCAACATTGATTTCTTTCATATTATATTAACTCCTTTATATTGAGATATTGTTGCCTTATTTTGCGTAATCCTGCATTATCCAGTTGATGCAGCCGATAACGGGCTGTGCCTTGAGCTTGACGAATCTCAGCTTCTTGCCGCTGAGAGCCTCAGCCTTGGAGAGCAGCATATCAATATATGCCTTGTTGTCGAGCTTCACGTTGATAGAGCCGGAGAGCACGACCTCAATCTCGTCGCCGGGGAAGTCAAGCTCGTGCGAGAGAGCGGCTATCAGCTCTGCGCCCCTCTGAGCCATTTTTTCGCAGTATGCGAGGGCGGGCTTGTCGCCCCTCTTGGCCGCCTCAAAGAAGCTGCCGACGAATTCTCTTATGTATTCGCCAGCATTCTCGCCCTCCATCTTCTCGATGAAAGCGAGGAACTTCTCCCTGCCCGTGAAGCCGAGGCGGTCACGGATTATATCGGTGATAAGGGTCTTTTCAAGCCCGAGGAAAAGCTCGTTATAAACAAGCTCGAACGCCTTTATCGCTATATCGACGCCGCCCGAAATGTCGCCCGAGAATCTGCCGAGACCCGCAAGCTGGAGGCGGTTGCCGTCGGCGTCAATGCCGTTGCAGCACACGCCCGTGCCGCAGTTGTAGCCGATGGCGCAGCCGCTCTCGCTGCCCGCCTTGACTACGATGAAGCCGTCATTGAAGACTTCAAAGTTACGAAGCCCCTTGATGCGGAGCTGCTCGCACATCGCGTCATACTGATACTCGTGGTCGATGCCCGCAAGGCCCATGAGCGTGAAGCTCACGTCGCCGAGCGCGATACCCGCCTTGGCGCAGAGGGAATTCAGCCCCTCGATTATGATATCGCTTGCGCCGTCAAACGAGCTTTCGAGATTCTCGTGGTTGCTGCCGGGGCCTTCGATATACTCAAGCATTTCTTTATTCTCATTAAAAAGGGCGAATGCGGTCTTGGTGCCGCCGCCGTCAACGCCTATGTAATATTTCATCAAATACTCCTTATTCTTCCTCATCAAAATAATCGGTGCAGACCTCGTCAAGGCAGAAGGTGCCTCGTCTGTAAGGCTCTCTGTCTATCCACATACCGTTGGTGAAATCCGGGAACGGCACGGGAGCGCCGCCGATAGCTATCGACTGCTCGGAGAGAGCGGTAACTGCCATCCATGTGGCGGTGTCGTAAACGTCGATGGGCGGCTTAGCGTCCATTCTCACGCTCTCGGCAAAGGCACTGAGCACAAGGTAATCCATGCCGCCGTGGCCGCCTGCGTGAACGCCGTCGACCTTATATTTTTTCCAGAGCGGGTGCTCATATTTGTCTATGTAGGGAGCCGCGTCATTCCAACTGTGCGTCCAGTGGTTGGGGTCGTCTACAGTCTGCCCCTCAAGGTAGATAACGCCGCCATCCTCCATATAGATGCCCTTGGTGCCCTGCACACGGTAGCCCCTTGAATAGGGTCTGGGGAGCGAGCAGTCATGGGTGAGCACTACGGTCTCGCCGTCGGCGCACTTGATCACGGTGGTCACGACATCGCCCTCATTGAATGCGTAATCCGAAATGTCGTAATCCTCGCCCTTATTTTTCTTTATCCACTCGTTAAGCCCTCTGGACTTCGTCGCAAAGGAGCTGAGCGATATGTAGCGGTTGCCCCTGTTGATACCGAGCACCTTGGAGATGGGACCGAGCTGATGCGTGGGGTAAAGCTCGCCGTTGCGGTGCTGGAAGTTAAAGAGCCTGCCGTGGCGATTCTCTCTGCCGAGGCTTATCTCGTCGCGCAGATCATGCTGATAGCCGCCCTGCATATGGATAAGCTCGCCGAAGATGCCCTGCTTGACCATATTGAAGATAGCCATTTCGTTCCTGTCGTAGCAGCAGTTCTCAAGCAGCATACAGAATTTGCCGGTCTCCTCGCTTGCCCTGACAAGCTGCCAGCATTCCTCTATGCTCGCCGCGCCGCCGACCTCCATGGCAACGTGCTTGCCCGCTCTCATCGCGTCTACGGCAATGCGGGAATGGGTTATCCATGTGGTGCAGCACATGATAGCGTCAAGGTCGTCCCTTGCAAGCAATTCTTTATAATCGAGATACCAATCAGCGGTCTCGCCGGTGGCCTCCTTGACTATCTCGGCGCCTCTTTCGGCTCTGTCCTGATATATATCGCAGACTGCGGGTACGCACACACCATCGCAGTTGAGCAGCTCGCGAAGCTGGCTGCTGCCCCTGCCGCTGATGCCGATAACGCCTATATTAACTGTATCTTTCATCAGAGTTCCCTCCCCCAAAGGTGTTATAATTTATATTATATAAATATTCGGAAAAAAATCAACGGTTATTTAAAATATCTTTTAAAATACTTCCGCCATTTGAGCATATAAAGCGTGACGAGCTTCGAGAGCGCAATGTCATAGAGCACAAAAGCGAATGTGCCGAGGCCGAGCAGCATAGGTATCGCCATCACGCCGAACTCGTCTATCTCGTCTATCGTAACGCCCATGAGCTTTATCATCAGGAAGTATGAGACCACCATTGTGAGCAGGAACGAGCCTATCTTCAGCACCCAGCAGAGCACGGGGCGCAGCTTTGACTCCATGACGGCCTTGAGTATCGGATAATAGCCGAAGAAGGCGAGATACATCACCGCCACCTCTTTGTCGGGCACGAGCAGCACGCCGAGTATCGCAACGGCGGCATAAACGCCGAACGCCCACTTCTTATCCGTCTCGATGACCATAAATACTATCAGCATTCCCGCCGCCGCAGGCAGCGCATAGGTCAGGAACGGTATGACCGCGACGGATATCATCAGCACCAGCGAGAGGGCGGAGACTATGCCGCCCAAGGCACATTTTGAGCTTTGCTTCAATTAATTCAATCCTTTCAGCAGCAGGGGATGAGATCCCCGCCGAAGCATTCACAGCAGCAGTCGGCGCACATCAGCCCCGAGCAGATATCGCAGGCGGAGCAGCCGCTGTCGCTATCCTTACGTCTCTCGGCTCTGTAGCCGCCGGAGCGAGCCTGGTTGACCTTGTTGAACGCCATTTTGTAGGTGTTGTTGGTCGGATCCATGTCGCAGGCTCTGCCGAAATTATTCGCCGCCTCCTCAAGCCAGCCCCTTTTCTGCTGAATGGTGCCCTTGAGGTAATACCACTGCGCGTCGCGCACGCTCTCGGGTATGCCGTCGAGGAGCACCTGAGCGTCCTCGAGCCTGTTGGCGTTGATCTTGGCTCTGATATCGGAGTAATCGGCCGTGCCGGCATAGGTATAAGAGCTGCCCGCCGAGGAATAGCCGCCCGTGCTCGGGGAATCCATGGCTATTGCGTCGTAGGCGGCGTTTATCTCATCCATTTTCTTCGGGTCGGAGTCCTGATACTTCCTTGCAAGCTCCCTGTAGGCGGCGTTGACCTTGTCCATTCCCGAGCCTCTTGGCACGCCGAGTATTTCATATGGATCTCTCATGTAACCACACCTCAATCAACTGTGTAATCTCTTTTGCGGGGTACGGGCGGCATATATTTTGCCGTCACTCCCCTTGCGGCGGCGGTGAATCCGTCGAAAACTATATTTTCAAGTATATCGCCGAAGCGGTTCGGCTTGACCGCTTCAAGCGCCTCTATTGCCTGAGCCTGGGTCAGATTCAATGCCCCCTCGGCTCTGGCGGCAAACTTCCCTCGCCCCTGCTCGGTTTTAAGCTCAGGCTTCTCACGCTTAAATGGGTTGAAGCCGCCGTCTTTGGTGTCGCCGTCGAGGTCGTCCGCGGCGTCGAGGATATAGACAAATCTGCCTGTCATATAGCCGAGCCGTTTAAGAGCCTCGGCTCTCTCGCCCTCAAATCCGAGGGCAAAAAGCTCGCCGAGCGCCTTTGCGGTGGGGTCTGCGGCTCTGTCAAGCCCGCACTCGGGGTCATTCTCCGCAGCCGCCTGCTCTTTCATTGCGCCGCCTATCGCCCTCTCCGCCTCCGGCGCAAGCCTTGCCGCCTTGCGGTGCATCAGGCTGACCGCAGGGTAGAGCAGCGCGGCGACGAGCTTGTGCAGCGCTCCCCTGTCGTGCAGGTCGTCGAGCAGTTTATAATAAACGGTGATGATGAGCGCATGGGCGCACAGCTCTATCTCGCTCCTGCCGCCGCAGATCATGCACTTTTTCGCCGGATTATATGGGCAGCGCTTCTGAGCGAAGCGGCAGCCGCCCTCGGCGACGGATAAGCGCAGCAAAGCGGCGAAAGCAAAATCATAGCTCAAAAAAAGCTGAGCGAGCGGCGAATATTCCCTGCCGAGCACACGGCAGAGCGAGCAGTAAACGCCGCGGTACAGCTCGTAATCCTTCACTTTCATTTCGGGCTTGAACGCCCTGACATATCCGAGCAAATAAAACACTCCGAGAATTGTATTCTGTTATATTTTATATTATTTTTTTCGATAATCGGTTAACATATTGTAAATTTTGCGCTTTTTTGCGCTGTCGAGGGCGTGCTTGACGATTTGACGGCGGCAGATGATGCTATAATTCGTAAAAGCGGCTGACGGCGGCTCCTCCTTTGAAGCTGCGAAGCCAAGGATATCCTGTTGACCGCAGCGTTTCCGTAATTAAAATTGCCGCTGAGAAAAATCAGCGGCATTTTCTTTTCATCGCCCTGAGCATTTCCTTATCCTCGGAGCAGACCTGATAGGATTCTGTCATCTTCTGAATCGATTTATTGAACGTGAAATCATCAAGCGAGCAGCGGCGGAGGTAGGCAAGGGTCTCTTCTCTGAATTTAACAAAGCACATTGATATTCCCCATGCGACAGCCATTTTGACATAGTAGCCGTCGTGGCGCACGGAGTCGTAAAGCCGCAGGATATCGGCGATATGATCGCTGTCGATAAGCCACCGCAGCAGCACAACGCAGCCGAAGCGCACCTCGTACTCATTCGGCGAATTAAGACAGGACACGGCGAATCCAAAGGCTCTGTCCTTATACTTTGCGAAGCATTTCAGCTCCCCGACCGTGCCGTCGCACACTGCCCAGTTGTCTATCTCGGGGATAAAGTCGGCAAGCAGCGAGAGCCGCTCGTCGAGAGAGCATTTTGCCCCGCCGATGACCATGCCCCGCAGCAGCCTTATCTCATAGATATCGCTGCCGCCCGTCAGGGCAAGAAAGCCCCTCCAATCGCTCCGCGTTATCCCCTTCGCCAGCTCTCTGACGGCGGGCACGCGCAGACCGATAGATGTTTCGTTCAGCCCGGGAATTAAGCTGTCGTTGAATTTCTTATATTTTTCATCCGCCCGCTCTTTCATCACGGCGATGAGAGAGTCCAGCTCCTTTTGAGTGAATCCCATAATTCTTTTTACCGTCCTTCAGCAGTTTTATCGCTTCGCCCGAGAGCAGCAGCAGCGCAAAGAGATTCGGCACCGCCATAAGCCCGTTGAGCGTGTCGGACACGCTCCAGACGCTCTCGAGCCGCAGCACGCAGCCCGCAGCAGCCGCAGCGGCATAGAGGATATTGTAAATTTTAACGCTCTTTTCGCCGAAAAGATACGCCGCCCCCCTGCTGCCGTAATACGACCACGCCACAAGGGTGGCAAGGGCAAAGAGGCTGATGCATCCGCTCAGGAAATATCCGCCCGCGGCGCCGAAAACGCTTGAGAACGCGGCGGAGCAGAATTCAACGCCGTTGAGCGACGGGTCGCTCTGCCATACCCCGCTCATCAGCAGCGCGGCGGCGGTGACGGTGCACATGAACACCGTGTCGATAAAAACCTCGAGGATGCCCCACATCCCCTGCTCTGCGGGATTGCCGCACCGCGCCGAGGAATGGATTATGGCGCTGCTGCCGAGACCCGCTTCATTGGAGAAAACGCCGCGCGAAATACCGTAGCGCATCGCCTTCGCCATTCCAAATCCCGACACCGCTCTGACGGTGAAGGCCTCCCTGACGATCAGCTTCATGCAGGGCACGAAATTGCGGATATTGGCGATGATCACGGCGAAGCATCCGAGGATGAACACCGCCGAAAGCACAGGGATCAGCTTCTCGGATATCGCGCTTATGCGGCGAAGCCCGCCCGAAGCGGCGGCGAGCACCACGGCGGCAAGCACGGCGGCGCAAATATATTTCGGCACACCGAAGGTTTCAAGCCCGCAGGCTACGGAATTCGCCTGGGTCATGTTGCCCATGCCGAGCGAAGCGCCGATGAGCAGCACGGCGTATACGGCGGCGAGGCCTTTCATCCCAAGCCCCCGATCGATATACAGCATAGGCCCGCCGAGCCACGAGCCGTCGGCGGCTCTGACCCTGTAGCGAACGCCGAGGATATTCTCGCAGCAGCAGGTCATCATGCCGAGCACGGCGGATATCCACATCCAAAATATCGACCCTGCGCCGCCCGAATATATCGCGGTCGCAACGCCGACTATGTTGCCCGTGCCGAGGCAGGCGGCGAGCGCCGAAAAAAGCGCCCCCCTCTGGCTCACCGAGCCGTCGCCGTCCTCGGCGGGTGCGGGCTTTGAGAGCACCGTGCCGCCGAGCCACGTTTTGACCCCTCTTATCTGAAAAAATCCCGATCTTATCGAGAGATAAAGCCCCGTGAGCAGGAACACCGCCAGCATCGGCGGCCCCCAAACGAAAGCCCCTATCGCTTCATTGAGCCGAAAAAACATGATCTGTCACCTCAAAAAATCATATGAGGCGGCAGATCGTTTTATTATTTGAGTATTAAATTCAGACGGTGAGATATTTAAGCTCTATGAGGCTCTTTTCGGCGTAGGCGATGACCTTATCCATGCCCTCCTTGGTGTAGATAACAAGGCTCGGGCAGGCGTCGAAGGCAAAGTCCGCTATATTCGGAGTGTTGCCTCTGAAAGTGGCTACTTTGAGCTTGGTGCAATAGAAGAACGCCTTCTCGCCGACGGTCTCAAGGCTCGACGACATATCGACCTGGACGAGATTCGGGCACTTGCTGAATGCCTCGGCGCCTATCTCCTTAAGGCTCTTGGATCTATACATGAAGGCCTTCTTTATCGAGCTTTCGGCAAAGGCTCTCTCCTCTATCTTGACAAGACCGGTCGGGAAATTCACGACCGTCAGGCCCTCTGCGCCCGCAAAGGCTTCCTTGCCTATGACGGTGACGGTCTTGCCGTCTATCTCGGATGGCAGGTCTCTCTCGATCTCGTCGGAGGTGCCGTTATATTTGGTTATCTTGACTGTGCCGTCCTCAAGCACGACGTAGGTGTAGTCGCCCGAGGTTAGCTCCTTCGGCGTGTCATCCTTCTTCCCGCACGAGGCGAAAACGCAGACTATACAGGCAAGAGCCATTATGACGGCAATTATCTTTTTCACGGTGAAAACTCCTCCCGAAATCGGTATTTTTACATTGTATTTTGATTTTATCACATCCGCCGCCGAAAATCAATAGCGTTTGCGGCGCGCGGGCGATTTTTTCTTGACTGAGCGGCAAGTATTTGGTATTATATAGACAGAATTTAATTCCGGATTGGATGTGCAATTATGGAAAATGTCAAAAATATCATTCTGAACGCCGAGACCGCCCTCGGCATCGAGTTCGGCTCGACAAGGATTAAATCCGTGCTTGTCGACCTTAACGGCAGCCCCCTCGCCTCGGGCAGCTTCGACTGGGAGAATTCCTACAAAAACGGCGTGTGGACCTATTCGCTCGACGAGGTTTTTGAGGGTCTGAGGGCTTCGTTCGCCGCCCTCAAAAAGAGCGTTTACGACAAATACGGCGTGAAGCTCGAGACCGTCGGCTCAATGGGTATCAGCGGCATGATGCACGGCTATCTTGCCTTTGACAAGGACGGCGCTCAGCTCGCTGAATTCCGTACCTGGCGCAACACGATAACCGCCGAGGCCGCCGAGAAGCTCAGTGCTCTCTTTGACTTCAACATTCCTCAGCGCTGGAGCATAGCTCACCTCTATCAGGCTATCCTGAACGGCGAGGAGCACGTCGGCAGGGTCGATTTCATCGCCACCCTCGCCGCCTATGTCCACTACCGCCTGACGGGCGAAAGAGTCATCGGCGTGGGCGAGGCCTCCGGCATGTTCCCGATAGACAGCAGAATAAACGACTATGACGTTGCCATGCTCGATAAATTCGACGGTTGCGTTGCCGATAAGAATTTCCCGTGGAAGATACGCGATATCCTGCCCCGAGTGCTCGTTGCGGGCGAGAAGGCAGGCACGCTGACCGCGGAGGGCGCGGCTATGCTCGACCCGACGGGCGAATTCCGCCCCGGAGTGCCCATGTGCCCGCCCGAGGGCGACGCAGGCACGGGAATGGTCGCGACGAATTCCGTAGCGGTCAGGACGGGCAATGTCTCCGCCGGCACGTCTATATTCCTCATGGTCGTGCTCGAGAAGGCGCTCTCAAAGCTCTACCCCGAGATAGACATGGTCACCACACCGTCCGGCAAGCCCGTTGCGATGGTGCATTGCAACAACTGTTCAGGTGAGATAGACGCATGGGCGGGGCTTTTCACCTCCATGTGCAGCGCCCTCGGCATGGATATCAGCATCTATAAGGTGCTCGATAAGATGTTTGAATCCGCCCTCTCGGGCGACAAGGACTGCGGCGGGCTGGTAGCGTTCAACTACCTTTCGGGCGAGGTCATCACGGGGCTTGACAGCGGCAAGCCGCTCTTCCTCAGAGGCCCCGAATCCAAATTCGACCTGCCGAATTTCGCAAGGGCTCAGCTCTGCTCCGCGGCGGCGACGCTCAGCATCGGCATGGAGATCCTCTCCGACGAGCAGGTCAAAATTGATAAGCTCCTCGGCCACGGCGGCTACTTCAAGGCTCCGCTTGCAGGTCAGAAGATAATGGCGGCGGCGCTCGAAGCGCCCGTATCGGTCATGAAGACCGCGGGCGAGGGCGGCCCGTGGGGTATCGCTCTGCTCGCGTCATATATGCAAAACAAGGCCGAGGGCGAGACTCTTGAAGCCTTCCTCGACAGCAGGGTATTCTCAAACGAGGACGCCTTTGAGGTGAAGCCCGACCCCGAGGATATCGCGGGATTCAAAAAATTCCTTGACAACTACAAAAAGAGCCTGCCCGTCGAGAAAGCGGCGGTCGAGGCATTCTGACAACGAGGTTACAAACATGGATATGAAGAAAAAAGAATTTTGGTTTATAGTCGGCAGCCAGCATCTCTACGGACCCGAGGTGCTTGAAACAGTCGCTGCGAGAGCCGCCGAAATGGCAGCGGTCATTGATTCAAGCGAATTCATCCCCTGCCGCTTCATCTACAAGGCTACGGTCAAGACCGCCGATGAGGTGACAAGCATTATAAAAGAGGCGAATTACGACGATAACTGCCTCGGCATCGTCACCTGGTGCCACACCTTCAGCCCGAGCAAGATGTGGATAAACGGACTTTCGCTCCTGCAAAAGCCCTATTGCCACTTTGCGACGCAGTATAACCGTGAGATACCGAACGAAGAGATAGACATGGACTTCATGAATCTCAATCAGGCGGCTCACGGCGACAGGGAGCACGGCTTCATAGGCGCGCGAATGAGACTGCCCCGCAAGATAATCATGGGCTATTGGCAGGATGAACCCGTCCTGCGGGAGCTCGGTCTGTGGATGAGAAGCGCCGTCGGCTACGCCGAGAGCAGATCGCTCAAGGTGATGCGCTTCGGCGATAATATGCGTAACGTCGCCGTCACGGAGGGCGACAAGGTCGAGGTTCAGATAAAGCTCGGCTGGCAGGTCAACACCTGGGCGGTCGGCGACCTCGTCAAGGAGATGGCGGCGGTCGGCGACGGCGAGATAGACGAGCTTGTCGATCTTTACAAGGAGAAATACACCGTCTGCACCGACGATATCGAAGCCATACGATATCAGGCTCGTGAGGAGATAGCGATAAAGCGTATGCTCGACCGAGAGGGCGCAAAGGCGTTCACCAATACCTTTGAGGATCTCTACGGCATGGAGCAGCTCCCCGGGCTTGCAAGCCAAAGGCTCATGGAGCAGGGCTACGGCTACGGCGGCGAGGGCGACTGGAAGGTCGCCGCAATGACCCGCATAGTCAAGGCGATGACCGATGGCATGGGCGGCGGCAGCGGCTTCATGGAGGATTACACATATCACCTGCTGCCCGGCAGCGAATACTCGCTCGGCGCTCATATGCTCGAGGTCTGCCCGACCCTTGCGGCGGACAAGCCGAGGATAGAAGTCCACCCGCTCGGCATCGGCATGAACGAAAAAGACCCCGCAAGGCTCGTGTTCGAGGGCAAGGCGGGCAAGGGCGTCGTCGCTTCGCTGGTCGACCTCGGCGGCAGGCTGCGCCTGATAGTGCAGGATATCGAGGCGGTGAAGCCGATAATGGATATGCCGAATCTGCCTGTGGCGAGGGTCATGTGGCGGGCGATGCCCGACCTTTGCACGGGCGCAAGGATGTGGATAGCCGCCGGCGGCGCTCACCACACCGTCCTCTCCTACGACGCAACGCCGCAGATGCTTGAGGATTTCGCCGAGATGGCGGGCATCGAGTATGTTCACATATCAAAAGACACCTCCTTCGAGGCTCTGAAGCAGCAGCTTTTCCTCTCTGACCTCGTCTGGAAGCTGAAATAAGAAATAACGCCGCAGGATATATGATTTTTGATATATCTCTGCGGCAAATTTTGCTTAAATATTGACTTTTTATACAATTAGTTATATAATTTCCGCATAACTCAAAACACAGGAGATGAAGCAATGAGCAAAATCACCCTGGCGGCGCTGATAATCTTTGCCGTCACCTACATTCTGATGATGGCGTTTCAAAAGATACGCCCTTATGTCACAATAGCTTCCGCGCTTATTTTCATCGGTCTCGGCATCGTATCCGCCGTTGCGCCGAACGCATTCGGCGAGGGCTTCTTCGCAGTAGGCGACTCAACCTACGTCTACGGCTTCGTTGAAGCGCTGCGCGAGATAGACTGGAACGTCATAATGATGATAGCCGGCACAATGGGCACGGTCTATCTCTTTATCGAATCCAAGATGCCGCAGCTCATGTCGGATATCCTCATCTCAAAGATGCCGAACGTCAAGTGGGTCATCGTTGCGCTCTCGCTCTTTGCGGGCATCGTTTCCGCCTTTGTCGACAACGTCGCCACCGTGCTGATGATAGCCCCCGTCGCAATGGCTTTCTGCAAGAAGCTCGATATCTCGCCCGTGCCCTCGATAATCTGCATCGCAATATCCTCAAACCTTCAGGGCGCCGCAACGCTCGTGGGAGACACGACCTCGATACTCCTCGCAAAGGCGGCAAATCTCGACTTCTCCGACTTCTTTATTGACGACGGCAGAGCCGGTATGTTCTGGGTAGTTGAGGCGGGCGCCGTGGTCAGCGCGATGATAATCCTCTTTATGTTCCGCAAGGAGACGGACAAGATCGAATTCAACGGCCGCACCAAGGTCGAGGATAAATTCCCCACCTATCTGCTCGTGGGCACCGTGCTCATGCTCATCGCCGTTTCGTTCATCCCCTACAAGAGCAACGCTGCGGAGGGTCAATTCTATAAGCCCGAGATAACCAACGGCATTATCTGCATAGGCTTCTTCCTTATCGGCGTTATCCGCGAGCTTTTCTTCAAGAAGAACAAGGACATAGTCAAAAACGCGCTCAAGGATATCGACTACTATACCATCGTGCTGCTGACCGGTCTTTTCATAGTTATCGGCGGCATCAAGAGCGCAGGCGTTATAGACGTTATCGGCGGCGCTATCGCAAAGCTCGGCTCAGGCTCGGTCTTTGCGGTCTACACCATAATCGTTTGGATGTCCGTGCTACTCTCGGCATTCATTGACAACATACCCTACACCGCAACAATGCTCTCGATAGTCCCCGTCATAGCGGCGGATATCGGCATCGAGCCGAAGCTCCTTTACTACGGCCTGCTCTGCGGCGCGACCCTCGGCGGCAACCTTACGCCCATCGGCGCAAGCGCAAATATCGCGGGCATCGGCATACTGAGGAAGGCGGGCTATGAGGTAAAGAGCAGCACATTTATGAAATACGGCGTGCCCTTCACCCTCTCGGCGGTCGTGACAGGCTATCTGCTTATCTGGTTCATCTGGAGATAAGTAAACAGGATATAAATAATCAGCAGGTCAAGCGTTTAAGCTCGGCCTGCTGAATTTTTATTGCTTATTCTTCTGTCTTGCCTTCGGGCTCGTCGATCTCCGCCGCTTCATCGGCAGGATCCTCGGCGTGCTCGTCGACCGCCTCCTCGACCTCGGCCTTTTCGGCTTCGTCGGTCAATTCGGCTTCTTCTATTTCTTCAGTTTTTTTGACTTCATCAACCGCTTCGGCGCTTTCGGTTCCGTCGGTCTCCTGAGCTTCGTCGGTAAGCCCGTCAAGCTCCGTCGGCTCCTCAGCCGTTACAACGGGATCGGTCGGCTCGGGTGCGGGCAGCAGGGCTGCCTTCTTCTTTCTGCGTGAAGTATAGACCCAAAGCGCGATAAGGATCACAAGCGTTACAGCGGATATCGCGGCGCCCTCGGCAAGGCCTCTCTGCCTGAATGAAAGCTCCACGGTGTGCTTGCCCGCGGGCAGGTTGAAGCTCAAATAAGCCTCGGCGAGCGAGATATAATCGTCCTTGTCTATCTCCTTGCCGTCTATCTTGACCGTCCAGCCCTTGTCATAGGGAATCGAGGTGTAGAAAACGCAATCCTTCGCCGCCTCGACGGTGCCGGTAATGCGGGTGTCGCTGAACGAAGTCACATCCAGCTTGCCCCTGCTGAGTATCTCGTAGCCCTCCTTGAGAGCGTCGTCATTGACATAGTAGGGATAAAAGTCGATGTAGCCGTATTCGCTGTCCTCTATCGAAACGAGCACGGACACGGTCTCGTCGGGGTTCAGAATGCCGAGGTCGTAGATATACGGCTCGTCGGTATTCTGCGTAACGCTGGTCGAGCCCTTGCTTATCGAAATGCTGTCGAAAGCGGAGGAATTGACATACAGGTAGCAGTGCTTGGTTTCTGGCACGGTGAGCACAAAGGTCAGCTCGCCCTTGCCGCTGCCCGCCTTGGTGAAATAGATATCACCCGTGTCAAGACCGGAGGTTATTTCATCCATATTATAATACTGCACGTCGTCTATCGTCATCATCGAGAATACATCCGACACGCCCGTTGCATACTCAAACCAGTCGCTCTGGACGGTAAACGGGTTATTGTAATCGGTATACCACTCCTTGATGTCGCTGTTCACCGCCATGCCCATCGGCAGCCAGTATTTATTCTCGTATGCGGTGAATTTGCCCGAGGTCATAAGCTCGTTGAAGTAATCGTTCTCAACGGTGACGTCGGTGTTGTTATTGACCACATACTTGAGCGAGTGCATCATATTATAAACGGGAGTTTGCAGATTATAGGTGTAGCTGTTGATATAGTTGCCGTTGAGACCGAGGTCGCTCTGCACGTTCGAGAGCTTCTCGTATGCCATTGACGAGAAGGTGGAGACGCCGTTGTAGCCGAACCACGCGGGATCCATCCTCGCACGGTTATAGGTCAGCTCCATGCGGTAATCGTCGCTGCCGTCGTATTCGTCGAGCTTGTCCTTGAGCTGCCTGAATTCGGCATAGTCGCCGACGAAATTTGTTTTGGTCTGGCTCATGCTGTAGCGGTCTGTGTTGGCGCAGGCGACCTCGCCTATAACGCAGCAGAGCAGCAGCACCGCTATCGCCGAGCGCTGATATTTCTCGTCCTTCATCAGGAAGAACACAAGGCAATAGGTCACAACGAAGATAACGCTGATGATGACGGTGATATCCTCCACATTCTTGGAGCCTATCTTCTGAATGAGGATTATCGCGCCCAGCACGGCAACACCCGTGCCGAGTATCTGCCTGCCGGTGAATTCCTTGAGGCGGATGAACGCTTTATAAGCCATCGTCAGCAGGATGAACGAATACATGAACGAGAAGCGGTAGGGCAGGTCGTTCGGGAAATGGAAGCCGTGCCAGATATAGTTGAGCACATTGATATTGAAGCTCATATAGAGCACGCCGAGCATACCGACATTCGCTATCTTCTCCTTAAGAGATATGCTCCTGGTGAAAAGATAGAGGGGCACGAGCATCACGGTCGCAATGCCGCAGTAGACATTGGGCAGCACGTCGTCGCCGCTGCTGCGTATGGTCGGCACTACGCTTGCAAGGTGATTTGCGAGGAAGTCGAATATATCGTAATACGATTTGAAATTCTGCGGCATCGTGCCCGAGGTCGCAGAGCAGCTCTTGAGGATGATGAAGGTCGGTATCAGCGCAAACGCCGCGAGGCAGGCGGCGGCAACGCTCGAGAAAGCAAAGGCAAAGCCGCTCTTGAGGAAGATGCTGTGCTTCAGCTTCTCCCTGCCCTTTATCTGCTTCTTGCCGTTCTCATCTACGGAGAACGGGGTGTTTGCGTCGAGCGTCGTAAGATCGTATTTGCCGAGATAATACATCAGGAAATACAGAACCGAGAATATACAGGTCATATAACCCATATAATAGTTCGACAGGAGCGTGAGCGCAAGGAACGGGATATAGACCTTGGCGTTTCGCTTGTTGATGATATTCTCAATGCCGAGTATCACGAGCGGGAAATAGACCATGGCGTCTATCCACATCACGTTCCAATAATACGCAACGAAGTAGCCGCACATTGCGTAGAGCACGCCGAAGGCGGCGGTTATGAAGTCGTGCCTGCCGTGCGATTTCTTGAGGTAATAGGTGAATGCTCCCGCGGCGAGGGCAGCCTTGGCGATTATCATGCCGGCTATCGCCTCGGGCATATTCTCGTGACCGAGGAGAAGCATTATGACGGCACTCGGGCTGGCAAGATAATTGAAGTAGTTGCCGAGGAACGGCGAGCCGAGCCCCGTCTGCCACGAATAGATAAAGCTCTTCAGCCCCGTAACTCTGTCATAGAATTCGGCAAAGAGCGGGCCGTACTGATGGTAAAGATCCATGCGAAGTATGGTCGTGTCGCCGAAAGGGAAAAGGTCGTAACAATAATACACCAGCATCATTACGCCGACCGTGCACAGGCACGCCGCCCAGCAATAGGAATTGCCCGCAAAGAAGCGGGATAAGCAGGAGCGCTTTTTGTTGTTAAGCTCAGACATTGCTGACTCCTCCGAAAACAGTAATTTTAAACGCTACTCATAATATAACATAATATTGACCCGAATTCAAGTTAACAATCTGTAAATAGCTTCCTTTTGAGACAATATGCAAAATTTTTTCTTGATTTTTACCGCTCGGTGCGCTATAATAAAAAAGTTGATACGCCGGTGTGATGGAATTGGCAGACGTGACGGACTCAAAATCCGTTGATGGCGACATCGTGTGGGTTCGAGTCCCACCACCGGCACCAACAAAAAGGGAATCGCGTCAGCGGTTCCTTTTTTTGTTTATTCGGAACACATGAGTGGGACTCGAAGGACGAGCGGCACAGAGCAACAGTCCGGTGGACTGTTGTGACCGCGAGCGACCAAGCGCCCGCAGG
>ERZ1034719.262-NODE-262-length-35024-cov-7.579570_pt1 | contig 35024 bp, 27 predicted proteins | sample MGYA00520703_ERZ1034719 | MGnify/ENA primary metagenome ERZ1034719 (study PRJEB33766, sample SAMN09781716) | gut metagenome | biome: gut microbiome | host: Homo sapiens | place: Madagascar | study: EMG produced TPA metagenomics assembly of the PRJNA485056 data set...
TTCATGGTATATTGAGTGATGATATGTTTGATATAATCAAATATGATTAAAAAAATCGGATGTTTATGCCTAAAATGTGGTTGACAGGAGGAGTATAAGAATGTCAAAAGATGAATATTTGATTACAGATGTGCCACTTAAAGCGTTAACCGTTTTTGCCATGCCGATGATCCTTGGCAGTTTCTTTCAACAAGTATATAATATGGCAGATTCAATCATTGTTGGTCAGTATGTAGGTTCCCCTGCGCTTGCGGCTGTCGGTGCCTGCGCTGCGCTTACGAATGTTTTTATTTGTGTGGCACTAGGTGCCGGTGTGGGTGCCGGTGTGCTGGTGAGCCGTTATTTTGGTGCCGGAAATTATAGTAAAATGAAAACAATTGTGTCAACATCATTGATTAGTTTCTTGATCTTAAGCATATTCCTGGGAGTTTTTGGCTTTTGCTTTTCCCGTTTGATGATGAATCTATTACAAACGCCTGCTGATATACTGGACGAAGCGGTACTGTATTTACGTGTCTATTTCGCAGGATTTCCATTCCTATTTATATACAACATTCTTTCAACCATGTTTACGTCCATCGGTGAATCGAAAATTCCGCTGGGGCTTTTGATATTTTCCTCTGTTTTAAATGTTTTTATGGATCTTTGGATGGTGGCCGGTCTTAAACTCGGTGTGTACGGTGCAGCCCTCGCAACTCTTATTGCACAAGGGATTTCTGCGGTACTTTCTTTTGTGCTTTTCATTTCCCGGATGAGGCGGTATAAGAGTGAGTTTAGTCGTTTTGACAGGCAGGAGTTACATTCAATGCTGCGGATCGCTGTTCCGTCGGTTCTCCAGCAGTCTACAGTGTCAGTCGGTATGATGATAGTCCAAGCGGTTGTAAATCCCTTTGGTACACAGGCACTTGCAGGTTATGCGGCAACAATGAGAGTAGAGAATGTTTTTTCTTTGATATTTGTGTCCATTGGCAATGCAGTTTCACCATATGTTTCCCAGAATCTTGGAGCAAAGAAAACGGAGCGCATCAAGAAAGGATATCATGCTGCGCTGATATTAGATGTATGCTTTGCAATTCTTGCGTTTATAGTTATCGAAACATTGCACACCCAAATCTCTTCACTATTTCTGGGTAAAGATGGAACAGCAATAGCATATCAGGTGTCCGGTGATTATATGAGATGGCTTGGTTATTTTTTCATCTTTATGGGTATTAAGATGGCAACAGATGGAGTTCTTCGCGGACTCGGGATTATGCGTCCGTTTCTCATTGCGAATATGGTAAACCTTGCTATCCGGTTGTCGGTTGCTTTGATTTTGGCACCACGTTTTGGCATTGCATTTGTCTGGCTCGCTGTACCGGCCGGCTGGCTTGCAAACTTTCTGATTTCCTATATAGCACTCCGAAAATCATGGTCACTAAGAGATATGTAGATTTTTGTTGGATTTCCCTGAAACTGAAAAATACTTTTGTAGCGTAAAACAATATTGACAACTGTATAGTTTCAATTTAGACTTTTAATAGAAATAGTCAACTAAAGGGCATATGAATCCATAGAATAAATACAGGAGGAGCCAATATGTCACAGGTTACCAAACGCGCATTGGAGCAGTCGCTTAAGAATCTGCTGTTAAAAAAGCCATTAACGAAGATCACGGTCACCGATATTGCCGAGGATTGCGGCATTAATCGGATGACCTTTTATTATCATTTTAAAGACATCTATGATCTGGTAGAGTGGTCCTGCCTGGAGGATGCCCGCAAGGCACTGGAGGAGAAGAAAACATATGATACCTGGCAGCAGGGTTTTCTTCAGATTTTTGAAAAGGTGAAAGAGAATAAACCATTTATTATGAATGTGTATCGATGTGTGCATCAGGAGCAGGTGGAACGGTATCTGAAACCATTGGTGGATCAGCTGCTTTTGGACGTGATCAATGAGGAAGCGGTCGGAATGACAGTGCGGGAAGAAGATAAAGAGTTTATCGCACAGGTATATTCCTATGTGTTTGTCGGACTGATGCTGGACTGGATCGAGGCAGATATGAAGGGGGATCCGGAGCAGCTGGTGGAACGTCTGGCAAAACTGCTCAAGGGGAATATTGCAGTCGGACTGCAGCGATTTAAGATCTGATTTTATCAATTTACCCGATCTGATAAAAAACTATGCAACCGTCAGGTTCTGCTTAGTGTAAATAATATGAATGCGGATATAATGAAAACAGAAGCAAAAACAGAAGCAAAGAGAATGGAGGTTTTCATTATGTATTATTCTGCAGGAACTTATGAATCATTTGCACATCCGGAAAAACCAAAGGATGTGGACAAAAAATCAGCTTATATTATTGGTACAGGACTTGCCGGCCTTACGGCGGCATTTTATCTGGTACGGGATGGACAGATGAAGGGCGAGCACATTCATCTGCTTGAGAAGCTGGAGCTGGCAGGCGGAAGCTGTGACGGACGAAAGGATGTTACAAAGGGATTTTTCATGCGTGGCGGCCGGGAAATGGATAACCATTTTGAAGTTATGTGGGATATGTTCCGGGATGTGCCGTCACTGGAGACACCGGGAGTATCGGTTCTGGATGAGTATTACTGGCTGAATAAGCACGATCCGAACTACTCGCTTTGCCGTGCAACGGTAGATCGTGGTGAGGATGCACATACAGATAAGAAGTTTAATCTGGATAAGGAGTCTGCACTGGCATTGTCCCAGCTGTTTATTACACCGGAGAAGGATCTGGAGGGAAAGAAGATATCGGAGGTGCTTCCGGATTCCTTCTGGGAGACGAATTTCTGGCTGTACTGGCAGACCATGTTTGCATTCCAGCGTTGGTCAAGCGCCTTGGAAATGAAACGGTATCTGTGCCGCTATGTACACCATATTGACGGACTGCCGGATTTCAGTGCCCTGAGGTTTACTAAGTTTAACCAGTATGAGAGTCTGATCATGCCGCTTGTGAAATATCTGGAAGATCATGGTGTCCGGATTGAATATGGCATGGATGTGAAAAATGTTATAATTGAAACAGTTGGCGACAAGAAGATTGCAAGGCAGATCGTATACGTGAAGGACGGAGCGGAGCAGACGATCGATCTGATCGAGGATGATCTGGTATTTATTACAAATGGATGCTGCACAGACTCTACCTGCTATGGTGATCAGAACCATGCACCGGATCTGTCAAAGTTAAGAGACGGATACGGAGAGTCCTGGGATATGTGGAAGGCAATTGCCGCACAGGCAACCCATGGAGAGTTCGGTAATCCGGATGCATTCTGTAGTAATATCGAAGCAACGAACTGGATGAGTGCAACTGTGGCAACCTCCGATGAGGAAATCATCTGGTATATCATGAATATTTGTAAGCGTGATCCGAGAGAAGGAAAAGTAACAACCGGTGGTATCGTAACGGTAAAGGACAGCACAGATAACTGGTATCTATCATGGACGATCAACCGTCAGCCACAGTTCAAATCGCAGGATAAGAATATGGTGCTTGTCTGGTTGTATGCTTTGAATACCAATAAAGAAGGTAATTATGTAAAGAAAGCAATGCGTGACTGCACCGGTGAAGAAGTCTGCCGTGAATGGCTGTATCATATTGGTGTGCCACAGGACAGAATCGATACACTGGCAAAGGATGCTTGTAATACAACCACCTGCTTTATGCCGTATATCAATGCTTTCTTCCAGCCGAGAAAGAATGAAGATCGTCCGCATGTTGTACCGGATGGATCCGTAAACTTTGCATTCCTTGGACAGTTTACAGAGACTCCGCGGGATACAATCTTCACAATTGAGTATTCTATGCGTACCGGTATGGAAGCTGTATATACATTACTGGATATTGACCGTGGCGTACCGGAGGTCTGGGGCAGTAAATATGATGTCCGTGAACTGCTGCGTGCATGTTATTATGCCATTGACAAGAAACCGATTACAGACATTAAGTTATCCTTCAAAGAAAAAGAAATGCTTAAGGTGGTATTGAAGAAAGTGCGCGGAACCGATATCGAGATACTCTTAAAGGAAAGCGGATTGATTGAGTAAAGAATTAATGTGGCGGGCATCTCTGCGATTGCAGGGGTGCCTGTTTTTGTGTGCACGATTGTTGTCTCGCGATACGGAAACCATCATGGCGGAGAATCGCTTCCTGCAATGCGACTACCGTCCCGCGATACGGAAACCATCATGGCAGAGGAAGTGTTCCCCGCAATGCGACTGCCGTCCCGCAATACAGGGAGCAGTGCAGGACGCGCTCCCGCTCAAATCGGAACATAGCGGCACATAAGATGCCAAAGAACGGCGTCTAAGTGCCGATGTTCCTACATGGTCCTGCCACTTGCTCCTGTATCTTGGGACTAGCTGAAGAAAGCACAGTTTTAGAATCTGGCATATGTGAGACTGACGGGGCATGCACAGATTTTGCTACATCAGGTTCTGCCGGTTGGGTATGGTGCGGATAGGCACAAATGATAAATAGAGCACTCGGGTAACCGGCGTTCGGAGCAAATTAGTGGGAACGATCCCGGAATAGAACCATCATGGCGGAGAATCGTTCCCCGCAATGCGACTGCCGTCCCGCAATACAGGGAGCAGTGCAGGAACCACCCCTTCCATGATTGATAATTTTCCGGGAATGAGGTAATATAAGGGCAACCTATGATTTCACACGGAAACAGTATGGAATATATGGGCATGAAAATAAGCTACATAGAAGTGAGGTATGACCGGTGGAAGTTGTAGAATACAGAAAAGAGTATAAACCTTATTTTATTCAGTTTAATACAGATTGGATCACAGATAATTTCGGACATCTGGAGGCAGATGATTTCCGGACCTTTGATGCAATTGATCAGATGGTAGAGGATGGTGCCATGATCTACTTTGCAGTGGAGAGCGGAGAGGTACTGGCTACCTGCATGACGCATTGGATGGAGGGAGATACCTGGGAGATGTGCAAGCTGGCATCGAATAAGCATGTTCCGCATAAGGGGGCCGGGTCAGCCGTATTTCAGGCAGCCATGCAGTATGCGATTGCACATGGAGCCGGACGATTGTTTATGATCTCGAACAGCCGATTGAAGCCGGCGCTTCATATCTATGAGAAATACGGATTTCAGGAAGTGAAGCTGGATGACTATGAATATGAACGCGGCGATATTGCGTTTGAATACGTAGTTCCCCGGTAAGGGACACCGGAATAAATTATGCATATATTAAACTATACCTGAATATTGAAAGGATGGAATGATATATGGCACAGTTTACCAATCAGGCACAACTCCGCTATGGAGATACCGTTGCCAATTCAAATATTGCAGTCGGTGAGATTCTGGAGGTGCTGGCAGTTGCCAAAAAGGCAGTGAAGGACACTTATAGACAGAAGGATAGGGAGACCTACATTATCAGTATTGTAAATTCCGGAACAACAGCCATTACCGGAGTTACGATTTCTGATAATCTGGGCGGATATGCAAACGGAACCGGAACACTGGTGCCGCTGGATTATATAGCAGGCACGACCAGATACTATGTCAATGGTGTTCTGCAGGCAACTCCTGCGGTGACAGCCGGACCGCCGCTTACGATTAGCGGAATCAGTATTCCGGCCGGTGGTAATGTGATTATAGCGTATGAGACAGAGTTGAACCAGTATGCACCATTAGGAGAGGAAGCAGAGATTACGAATACCGTTACTGTTTCCGGTGGAGGTATTACACCAATCACGGCACAGGAGACTATAAATGCGCAGACGGAACCGGTTCTTACGATTACAAAATCAGTCAGTCCGGTTCCTGTAACAGAGAATGGAATACTGACCTATACGTTTGGCATTCAGAATTCCGGAAGCGTACCGGCTACAGCCGCTACAGGTGCTGTGGTGACGGATACCTTTGATCCGATTCTGACTAATCTGACAGTATCTTATAATGGAAGCGCCTGGACGGAACCGACAGAGTACACTTATAATGCGACAACCGGTGAATTTGCAACAGTGGCCGGTCAGATCACAGTGCCTGCGGCAACATATACACAGGATGCAGCAACCGGAGCATGGGTTGTAAATCCGGGTGTTGGAACACTGATTGTAACAGGAACTGTATAGGCATTTTAACGAAAGGGATTGCAGTGCGGGAGCATTGCAATCTTTTTTGTTATGGAAACAGGAAAGACGAGTATTCCATATAAGGAATGAGTAATAGGATAATCCTATAGCCAAGGCACGGAAATATTTATAACCGGATTTTAAAATACAGGTTGACAATAGAGAAACGGAGGATTATAATTCAAAACATAGTAAACATACTAATCCCATTAACATACTAGGGATAAAGGAAAGGAGACAATGCTTATGAAATTAAACGCAGATTACAGAAGAAAGGATTTATCGGTACAGATGTGTTGTTGCTGTCAGATGGCGAATGGGAATCGTGCAATGATTTCATATGAATTGTCATGAACACACTGAGAAGAAAAACAGAACAAACGATAAACGAAGATAAAGTACGATGGAGAAGAAACACAGACAATCGTATAATAGAAATGCAACAGACAACAAAAATAAAAACGATAATTACGGAGGTAAATAATATGAGTCAGATTAAAGAAAGTGCATTGGAATTAATTGGAGGAACCCCATTATTGAACGCAAGCAGATATGCAAAGAAGGCAGGAGCAGAGAATGCTGTCATTCTTGCAAAGCTGGAATATCTGAATCCGGCAGGATCTGTAAAGGATAGAATTGCACTTGCAATGATTGAGGATGCAGAGAAGAAGGGACTGCTAAAGGAAGGCGCAACCATCATTGAGCCAACCAGCGGTAACACCGGTATCGGTTTGGCAGCCGTTGCAGCCGCCAAAGGATATAAGGCAATCTTAACACTGCCTGAGACCATGAGCGTAGAACGTAGAAACCTGTTAAAGGCATATGGTGCAGAACTGGTTCTGACAGAAGGAGCCAAGGGTATGAAAGGCGCAATCGCAAAGGCTGAGGATCTGGCAAAGGAGATTCCGGGTGCTGTTATTTTAGGACAGTTTGTAAATCCGGCTAATCCGGCCGCACATAAGGCAACCACCGGTCCTGAGATCTGGGATCAGACCGATGGTAAGGTAGATATTTTTATAGCCGGTGTAGGTACAGGCGGAACGATCACAGGTGTTGGCGAATACTTAAAGAGCCAGAATCCGGATGTTAAGATTGTGGCAGTAGAGCCTGCAGGCAGCCCGGTTCTGTCAACCGGTAAGCCGGGTGCGCATAAGATTCAGGGAATTGGCGCCGGATTTGTACCGGATGTATTGAACACGAAGATATATGATGAGATCATTACAATTGAGAATGAGGATGCATTTGCAGAGGGGAAGGCATTCGCTGTCAGTGAAGGCATTCTGGTTGGTATTTCCTCCGGTGCCGCATTAAAGGCTGCGACCATACTGGCAAACAGACCGGAGAATAAGGGCAAGACCATTGTTGCACTGCTTCCGGATTCCGGTGACCGGTATTTATCTACTCCATTATTCAGCAACTAGGATCAGATACAGACAGATTTATAATACAATCCACAGAGACTTTGGGTACAGCTTGTGACCGGAGTCTCTGTTTTTTTGCATGATATATAGACATAGGTTAAATCGGTATATGCTATAGAAAATAACTATTGCAAGCCATAGAAAAGCAATATTTCCGCAATTCATATTAAGATAGTATACTATAAAAAGAAAATAAAGAGAGGTGACAAGGATGAGACAAATCGTATGCTTTGGTGATTCAAATACATATGGACTGATACCGAAAGAAGGAGGAAGATACCCATGGGGTGTTCGCTGGACCAGTCGGCTGAATGAAAGACTGGGGCTTGACCGGTATCGGGTGATAGAGGAAGGCTTGTGCGGCAGAACGACCATCTTTGATGATCTCTTTCGGGAGAACCGGAATGGCAGTAAATGGATTTCCGGTGTTTTGGAGACCAGCGGGAAGTCCGATCTGATCATTGTGATGCTTGGCACCAATGATTGTAAGACGGCATATGGAGCGTCTGCAGAGCTGATCGGAAAAGGTGTCCGGAAAATCATACATCTGATCCGGCAGTATGCAGGAAACAGTGAAATCCTTCTGATTTCGCCAATCCACTTGGGAGAACAGGTGTGGAAGCCGGAATATGATCCGGAGTTTTCAAAGGCTTCGGTTCAGGTGTCCAGAGAATTGGCAGAGGTCTACAGACGGATTGCAACAGAAGAGCAGGTGCATTTCCTGGCTGCTTCAGATTATGTAAAGCCAAGTGAAACAGACCAGGAACACCTGAATGAAGAAGAACATAAAAAGCTTGCGGATGCCATATATGAAAAGGTTTGCGGAATTCTGGAGCGGAAGGCTGTCATTTATAATCGCTTTAGTGCATAGCTATAAAGCACAGAGACAGACGGTATAGCCTAGCCACGGCCGAGAATTGCATCCAGATCCTGCTCCGGAGCGGTGGTTGGATGCAGATTGTAGGTGTCCACCAGAAATTTTACAACGGTCTCTGATAAGAAGGCGGGCAGGGTCGGACCGAGATAAATGTCCCGGATTCCCAGTGAGAGCAACGTTAACAGGATGCATACCGCCTTTTGCTCATACCATGAGAGAACGAGTGTCAGAGGCAGATCATTGACCTCACAGTCAAAAGCATCCGCCAGCGCCAGAGCTACCCGGATGGCACTATAGGAATCATTGCACTGTCCCATATCCAGAATCCGAGGGATACCGTCTATTTCACCGAGATCCAGATCATTGAAGCGATACTTGCCGCAGGCAAGAGTCAGGACCAGAGAATCCATTGGTGTCTGTTTTACAAATTCTGTATAATAATTTCTTCCCGGATGCGCACCGTCGCAGCCACCAACCAGAAAGATATGCTTAATATTTCCTTTTTTAATAGAAGAAATAATCTGATCGGCATGGGACAGAACAGCCCCGTGTGCAAAGCCGGTTGTCAGAATGTGACCGCCGTTGATGCCGCTCATACTGTGATCATGCTCATAACCACCGAGCTGTTTGGCATGTCGGATAATTTCAGAGAAGTCCTTATGACCGTCTGCGTCAGTGGCGATGTGCCGCAGTCCTTTATAGCCGACTACCGAGGTAGTATAGATACGATCTTGATAGTTTGGACGCTGCGGCATCAGGCAGTTCGTTGTGAACAGTACCGGTGCCGGAATATTCTCAAGCTCTGTCTGCTGGCTCTGCCATGCGGTACCGAAGTTACCGGCTAGATGTGGATATTTGTTCAATCCCGGATAGCCGTGGGCCGGAAGCATTTCACAATGCGTGTAGACATTGACTCCGGTGCCTTCCGTCTGCTCTAAAAGATCATGCAGATCCTTTAAATCGTGACCGGACACTACAATAAACGGGCCTTTACGAATATCCGTATGCACGCGGGTCGGTACCGGGGTGCCGAAAGACTCCGTATTCGCCTGATCCAGCAGCTCCATGCATTTGAAATTCACGTTGCCAAATTCTAAAATCAGGGCAATCCATTCCTCCGGGGTGTGGGTTCGGTTGATTTCACAGAGCCCCTTGTAGAACCATTTGGTAACGGTCTTATCGGCATATCCGAGATTCATCGCATGATGCGCATAGGCGGCCATTCCCTTCAGTCCGAACAGCAGGGTGGAGCGCAGAGAGACAATATCATTACTGCCATCCCAGAGGGATATGACCGGAAATTCCTGACTTCCGGCCAGACGCTTCCGTTCTTTTATGACGCGCTTTTTATAGGCATCAATCGCATGATCGTCGAAATTTACATTGGTAAGGGTTGTGAACAGACCATCGATCAGCAGGCGGTCGGCGGTTCTGGAATGACGTCCCTCGGACCTGGCGGTCTCTGCCAGTTGAATCAGTTCCTGAATCAGCTCGTCCTGCAGCTTGGCGGTGGATGGCTGTTTTCCGCAGACCCCGGTATTTACACAGGCTTTATTTCCGGCGACCTGCTGGCATTGAAAACAAAACATATTTGACATCTTAGAATCCTCCTAAATCAGTATATTGGAAGTATGTTCCGAAGCAGGATAAACTATACAGAAACTAAAAATATGTGAATTGACAGCGGATAATTGATGGATTCTTGGTGAAAAATGCGGGAAAAAACAAAATATAAAAAATAATATCAAAAATTTGCACAAAAGAATTGACGAATTTCCAATTTTATGATACATTACTTACATAAATGATTGGGTTGTTACTGATAATGCAGGCTATACCGATTTGTAAGTAGTTTTTATGATAGAATCTTGCAATGAATGGTACGAGCCTTTTTTTGTATCTGAAAACAGGATTCGGGAATTAGACACAGGTTTCAATGGGATACTATAGGTGCAGGAATTAAGATTAAGAAGGTATGGAATTGTGAAGATTGATAAGGTGATCAACAACAATTTGGTCCGCTCCTATAAGGATGGCAAGGAAGTACTGGTCATGGGCAAGGGACTGGGCTTCAAGAGACAACGCGGAGAAGAGATTGACAGCAGCCAGATTGAGCGGATTTACGCAATTGAACAATCGGAAGGGCGCAGCCATTTGGAAGCTTTATTAAAGGATATTCCATATAGTTATCTGAAAGCGACCAATGAGATTGTAAATTATGCCAGAAATGCATTAGGCAGGAAGCTGAGTGACAATATCTATCTGACACTGGTAGATCATATCAGCTTTGCCATTGAGAGACAGCAGAAGGGAATTGCGATCCGCAATGCATTATTATGGGAAATCAAACGGTTTTACAATCATGAATACCTGATTGGCAAAGAGGCATTAAACATTATTAAGAAACGGCTGGATGTTGAACTGCCGGAGGATGAGGCTGGATTTATTGCATTGCATATTGTAAATGCACAGCTCGACAACGGCGAGATGCAGCATACCATGGCAATGCCAAAGCTGATACAGGGCATTCTGAATATTGTAAAATATCAGTTCCATACAGAGCTGGATGAGAACTCTGTAAATTATGAACGATTTCTGACGCACCTCAAATATTTCATACAGCGATTGTATAGCGGTGTGGAATTGGAAGACCTGGACTGGGAGTTTTTGGATACCCTCCGGGAAAAGTACGAGAAAGAATACCAATGTGCTAAGAAGATTGAAAGCTACATTCAAAGTGAGACAGGGCAGCCCCTGACACTGGATGAACTGGTTTATCTGACGGTGCATATCCGTCGGGTGACCTCAGAAGCAGTTTCGTAAAAAGAATAAGAATTTCGAACCGGGATTGTTACGAAAGGCTATACCCATCGGAATGATGATAGTGTTGAACGTAAATACTATGATTATTTCCGATGGTTTTTTTATCCCGAAAAACAAAAAGGAGGACAAAATTATGGCAACAAACTACAAAGAGCTGGCGGCCACCATTATTGAACTGGTTGGCGGAGAAAAGAATGTTGCACACGTAACACACTGTGCAACCAGACTGAGATTTAATTTACAGGATGACAGCGTGGCAAAGACCGATAAGCTGAAGAACACAAAAGGTGTTATGGGTGTCGTAAATCAGGGCGGACAGTATCAGGTAATTATCGGCAGTGATGTACAGAGTGTATATCGCGAGATTATGGAGCTTGGAAGCTTTGATGATAAGGCGGCAGGTGCAGAGGCACCGAAGGAGAAGAAGAATCCGGTTGTAAAGGTACTGGATACGATCGCAGGTATCTTCACTCCAATCATTCCGGCGATTACCGGTGCCGGTATGTTAAAGGCAGTTATGGCATTACTGGTAGCCTTTAAGGTGATCACAACGACCTCACAGACCTATCAGTTTCTGAATTTTTTTGCAGATGCGGCATTTTATTTCCTGCCATTCCTGATCGCAAATTCGGCTGCAAAGAAGTTTAAATGTAACCCATACATGGCAATGTCTATTGCCGGCGTTTTAATGCATCCGAACTTCGTGAACATGGTAAGCGCAGCCAAAGAAGCCGGAGAGGGGCTGAAGTTTATCGGTCTGCCGGTAACACTGGCAAGTTATTCTTCAACCGTAATTCCGATTATTTTATCTGTATGGTTCATGTCATTTATAGAGCCGATTGCAGATAAAATCTCACCGAAGCCGGTGAAGTTCTTTACCAAGCCACTGCTGACCTTACTGGTAACCGCACCGGTGGCGCTGATCGTTCTCGGACCTATGGGTAATATCATCGGTGATGGAATCGCTGCCGGTATTAACTGGCTGAATACCGTTGTACCATGGCTGGTACCACTGATCGTAGGTACATTCTCACCATTACTGGTTATGACCGGTATGCATTATGGATTGATCCCAATCGGCATTAATAACATTGCAACCGCAGGCTTTGATACAGTGGTAGGACCTGGTATGTTAGGCTCCAACATTGCACAGGGTGGTGCGTCTTTAGCAGTTGCATGCAGAACAAAGAATTCAGAGGTACGTCAGCTGGCAACTTCTGCAGGTATTACCGCAGTCTGTGGTATTACAGAGCCTGCCATGTACGGTGTATCCCTTCGGTTTAAGAAACCATTGATCGCAGCTATGATCGGTGGTGGTGTATCCGGATTGTTCCTGGGTATTACACATGTCGGACGTTACACCTCCGGTTCTCCTGGACTTCTTGCATTGCCTGGTTATATTGGTACCGATGGACCGCGTAATATCATCTTTGCTTGTATTGGCGCGGCGATCGCATTTATTGTAGCATTTATTATCTCATTTATTCTTGGAATTGACGATCCGGTGGAAGAGGGCAAAGAAGAGACAAAGGAAGAAGAGAAGAAGGCGGCAGATACAGAAGAGAAGGCGGCAATGGCAGAGGCTGTAGAGGTATATGCACCGATTCAGGGAACAGCAGTAGAGTTAAAGGAAGTCAGCGATCCGACCTTCGCAGAAGAGATTCTGGGAAAAGGCATGGCAATCCGTCCTGCAGAGGGTAAGGTATATGCACCGGTAGATGGTGAGATCAGTACGCTGTTTGAGACCAAGCATGCAATCGGCATTTCCGGTGATGGCGGAGTAGAGCTTCTGATCCATGTTGGTCTCGATACCGTGAAGTTAGAAGGTAAATATTTTACCGCCCATGTAGAGTCCGGACAAAAGATTACCAAGGGACAGCTGCTTCTGGAGTTTGATATGGATGCCATTCAGGCAGAAGGATACGATACGATCACACCGGTTATCGTGTCAAACAGTGATGATTACAATTGTATCTCAGGCATTGCGGCCGGAACGGTTGCTGTCGGAGACAAACTGTTGGAAATCCGATAAATAGAAAGGAGTAATCGTATGAGCCATTTTCCGGAAAACTTTCTGTGGGGCGGTGCGGTTGCGGCAAATCAGTGTGAGGGTGCGTTTGATGAGGACGGAAAGGGTCTTTCCGTCCAGGACGTACTGCCGAAAGGAATTGCCGGCGAGCGGAAGGGAATCATTACCGAGACCCCGACAGAGGATAATTTGAAACTAAAAGGAATTGATTTTTACCATAATTATAAGGAAGACATTCGGTTGTTTGCAGAAATGGGCTTTAAGGTGTTCAGGACCTCGATTGCATGGTCCAGGATTTTCCCGCAGGGCGACGAGACGGAGCCGAATGAGAAGGGACTGCAGTTCTATGATGATTTGTTTGATGAATGTCTGAAATACGGGATTCAGCCGCTGGTGACCCTGTCACATTATGAAACACCGCTTGGACTGGCCAGAAAGTATAACGGCTGGCTGAATCCGGAGCTGATCACATTCTATACCCGGTACTGTGAGACTGTATTCCGCAGATATAAGGATAAGGTAAAATACTGGCTGACCTTTAATGAAATCAATTCGCTGATGCATGCACCGTTTACCAGCGGTGGTATTATGACACCGCCGTCAGAGCTGACAGAGCAGGAGCTGTATCAGGCCATGCATCATGAGCTGGTAGCCAGTGCGCTGGCAACGAAGCTGGCACATGAAATTATTCCGGATGGAAAGGTAGGATGTATGATCCTGGGTGTTACAATCTATCCGTTGACACCGAATCCGGATGACGTCATCAAGACAATGCTTCATGACCGGGATACACTGGTGTTTGCAGATATTCATGCCAGAGGCAGATATCCGAAGTATATGAAGAATTATTTTGCAAAGAAGGGAATCCGGCTGGATATGGGGCCGGAGGATGAGAAGATTCTGGCAGAGAATACGGTGGATTTCATCTCATTCAGCTATTATTCCAGCATTTGCGATGCGGTAGATCCGAAGGGCGCGAAGGAAACCGGTGGTAACCTGAGCCATGGCTATGTGAATCCATATCTGAAGGCAACGGACTGGGGCTGGCAGATCGATCCGCAGGGACTGCGTTATACCTTAAATAAGCTGTATGATAGATATCAGCTTCCGCTATTCATCGTAGAGAATGGACTGGGCGCTGTGGATGAGCTGGTTCAGAAGCCGGATGGCACATGGACTGTAGAGGATGATTATCGGATTGATTATCTGAATGCACATCTGGTAGAGGCAGAGAAGGCAATCGAGGATGGTGTAGAACTGTTAGGCTATACTTCCTGGGGCTGCATTGATCTGGTGAGTGCATCGACAGCAGAGATGAAGAAACGTTATGGTTACATTTATGTGGATCGTAACAATGACGGCAGCGGTACGCTGAAACGGTATAAGAAGAAATCCTTTGACTGGTACAAGGAAGTCATTGCGACCAATGGTGACAGTCTGAAACGCTGACAACGCTAAATGATAGCTTGACCATGCTTCGTATGCTTTGTATAATTTAAGAGTATAGGATATACGGAGTGGAAGGAGCATTACATTGGCTAAAAATAAAGTAACAATACAACAGATTGCAGATATGGCGGGGACGTCAATCGCAACAGTATCACATGTTATAAACCGAACCCGGTATGTGCGGCCGGAGCTGGCAGAAAAGGTAGAACGGATTATTGAGGAGACCGGCTATGCAGCGAAGCTGTCAGATAAAGAACGGAAGCTGCGTATCGGAAAAGCTTCCATGATAGTTGCAATTTTTCCGAACATCAGCAGTCCGATTTATCAGGGCATGGTTGGATATCTGCAGGAGCTGATCACATCTCAGGGCTACCGGTTCTATGTGTCGGTGACCGGTGATGATAAAGAAGAAGAGGAGCAGATGCTGGACGGACTGATTTCCGAGCGGAAGGTGGCCGGTATCCTGCTGGCACCGGTCAGTGATTCCGTAGAGGATTATAAGAAACTGATCCAATCCGGCATCCCATTTGTATGTATGGAGCGGAATCTGATCGGAACCGGAATCGATTCGGTTGAGTTCCGGGATCGGGAAGGGATGTTTACGGGAACGGATTATCTGCTGCAATGTGGACACCGGAATATTCTGTTGCTGCGGGAATCCTCATTAAGTACTACGCGTGAGGAACGGACCAGAGGATTTTTAAAAGCGCTGGAACGACATAATATTGGTGTTAATGATGCCAATATTGAAGAAGTAAATATTGATAATGAGGAAAAAGGCAGGCTGATGATTCAGCGTGCCTTAAACCGCATTATGCCGACTGCAGTGATCGCAAGCGGTAACCGTATCACCAGTTATCTGATGAAGACAGTTCAGGATATGGGCATTGAATGCCCGGAGGAGTTGTCGATCATTGGATTTGGCGATGATGGCTGGACCGGTTTGATAAATCCGCCGTTAACGATCCTGAAGCGGGATGTGCAGGGACTGTGCCAGCGGGCAACTGCAATTCTGTTTGAAAAGATTAACACGGGAAAAGCGATTACGGATGACTGTTATGCAGGGATTGAACTGATCATAAGGAAGTCTACGAAGATGCTGGAGAACGGACCGTTTGGAGAACTGGCGGCATCTCCGGAGAGTATTGCACTGACGAAGCAGGAGAAAACACAGCTGCGGAACGGACATTACCGGGTGGCAATATCCTTTCACTATACAGGCGCTGCATGGACAGAACTACATGAGAAAGGAATCCGGGATGAGCTGGAGCGTTACGGAATCGATATCATATCGGTTATGGATGCACATTTTGATCCAAAGCTGCAGAATGCACAGCTGGACGGTATCCGGCTGCAGAAGCCGGATGCAGTGATCGCAATACCGGCAGATGATAAAGAGACTGCAGAGAAGTTTCAGGAATTATCAGAGGTGACACGGCTGGTATTCTTAAGTAATGTTCCGGAACAGTTAAGCAAGAACCGATATGTTTCCTGCGTATCTGTTAATGAGTGGGAGAACGGGACCAATGCCGGACGTCTGATGGGTGAATATTTTAAAGGAAAGCCGGAAGCAAAGGTCGGAATTATCTATCATGGTGCTACCTTTGCGGCAACCAGAACGAGAGATCTGGCGGCGAGAAAAATCCTGCAGGAACAGTTCGAAAATGTGGAAATCGTATCCGTAAAGAGCTTTGTACAGATCGAGAATGCCTATCAGGTCTGCAAGGAGATGATCGAAACCTATCCGCAGATTGAGGCTCTCTATGTCAGCTGGGATCAGCCGGCCTTGATGGCAATCAGAGCATTAAAGGAACTGAACCGGAAGGATATTGCAGTATTTACAACAGATCTGGATAAAGAGATTGCATATTGCATGGAGGAAGGCATTGTGCGTGGATTAAGCACACAGCGTCCGTATGAACAGGGGCAGACGGCTGCACTGGCTGCAATAAAATCCCTGGTCAGTGATGATGTACCGAAATATGTGGGTGTCCAGCCGTATGTTGTGGAAGAGAAACAGCTGCGGAGAGCCTGGAAGGATATCTTCCATGAACCGATGCCGGAGCGGCTGAAGTAAACATTCGGAGGATAGCAAACAGGGATATTATATGTCAATCTTTTTTAATTTAAAAATAATAAGGAAGATTTAAAATAAGGAAGAGCCAGGAACAATGTCCTGGCTCTTCGAAAATGAGGGGGGAGAGAGGATTCAATATATGAATCTTACGAGTATTAATATACAAATAAATTGTGTACAATCTGTGTCGCCAAAATAAAAAAAGTAAAAACTGTTTATGAAATAAATAAGATGCCGAAAATAAAAACTGTTTATCAATGCAGCAAAATGTGGTATCCTTATAAAATAGTGTGATTTACAGGAGGTAAGTATGGAAAAGAAACGAAATTCATTTACAGGGTCGCTGGGATTTGTGCTGGCGGCAGCAGGAAGTGCAGTGGGATTAGGTAATATATGGAGATTCCCATATCTGGCAGCAAAGGATGGCGGCGGATTATTCCTTGTTATTTATATCATATTGGCATTAACCTTTGGATTTACATTGCTGACAACCGAGATTTCAATCGGACGAATGACAAAGCAGAGTCCGTTGACCGCATATAGTAAGATCAAGAAGGGCTGGGGATTTATGGGAGTGCTAGCATGCCTGATCCCTATGATCATTATGCCGTATTACTGTGTTATCGGTGGCTGGATCGTGAAATATCTGGTCGCTTTTCTAACCGGAGACGGAGTGATGGCCTCGCAGGATGGATATTTTACAAATTTTATTACCGGAGATGTGCAGCCGATTCTGTTTACGATTATTTTTCTATGCATAACAGCCTTTGTTGTATTCCGCGGTGTTGAAAAGGGAATTGAGTCTTTTTCAAAGATTATTATGCCGTTACTGCTTGTTCTGGTGCTGGCAATAGCAATTTTTTCAGTCACCATGAAGTTTACGGATGCGGAAGGTGTGACCAGAACCGGTCTTGAGGGACTGAAAATCTATCTGGTACCGAATCTTGAAGGATTGACGGTGAAACAATTCTTTTCAGTGCTTCTGGATGCTATGGGGCAGTTGTTTTTCAGCTTAAGCGTTGCCATGGGTATTATGGTCGCATACGGCTCTTATGTAAGAGATGATGCCAATCTGGTAAGTTCTATCAACCAGATCGAGATTTTTGATACAGTTGTTGCGATTCTGGCAGGTGTCATGATCATTCCTGCAGTATTTACATTTATGGGAACGGAAGGAATGGAAGCATCCGGACCGAGTCTGATGTTTATTTCCCTGCCAAAGGTATTCCATGCCATGGGCGGTGTGGGAATTGTGATCGGCTGTCTGTTTTTCGCAATGGTACTGTTTGCGGCAATCACCAGCTCCGTATCCATTATGGAGGCGATTGTTGCCAGTCTGATGGATAAATTCCATATATCCAGAATTAAGGCGGCGGTGATTGAAACGGTAATCGCACTGGTAGGCGGCATTATTGTTTGCCTCGGATATAATAAGCTTTACTTTGACATTACATTGCCGAACGGTGCGCATGCACAGGTGCTGGATGTCATGGATTATATCAGTAATAATATCCTGATGCCGATTGTGGCGATCGGAACCTGTATCCTGATCGGCTGGGTAGTGAAGCCTAAGACGGTGATCGATGAGGTAGAAAAGACCGGACATAAGTTTGGAAGAAAACATTTGTATATAGTGATGATCAAGGTGATAGCACCGCTTTTGCTGGTAATCTTATTCCTGAAGTCACTGGGACTGCTGACTGCAATCTAAACAAGAATGCGACATCCGTAAGGATTGTCGCATTCTGTGAATCAGAGGATTGTATAGATATATTATTAAGAAACATTGTGAGAAAGGCGTGAAGAAAATGGAAAATAAGGAATGTATGGAACGGGCAGAACAGGTGGTACTGCATACGTATAATCGTTATCCGATTGTACTGGATCATGGCGAAGGTGTATACCTGTATGATCTGGACGGAAAGGAATATCTGGACTTCGGAGCCGGAATTGCAGTCAATGCACTGGGTTACAGCAATCAGGAACATAAGGATGCCATTCATGTACAGGCAGAGAAGCTGCTGCAGACTTCTAATCTTTTCTATAATGAGCCTGCCATGGAGGCGGGCGAGAAGCTGTTAAAAGCAACCGGATTGGATAAGGTGTTCTTCACAAACAGTGGCGCAGAAGCCATGGAAGGAGCAATTAAGGCGGCCCGTAAATATGCATATACAAAGGACGGCACGACCAATCACGAGATCATAGCAATGAATCATTCCTTCCACGGACGGACAATGGGAGCATTATCCGTAACCGGAAATGTACATTACAGAGAAGCATTTGAACCATTGATCGGTGGTATCCGGTTTGCAGATTATAATGACTATGACAGCGTACTGGCTCAGGTAAACGACAGAACCTGTGCGATCATTCTGGAAACGGTTCAGGGCGAAGGGGGCATCTATCCGGCAGAACCGGAATTTTTAAAGAAAATCCGTGTATTATGTGATGAACGGGATATTCTGCTGATTCTGGATGAGATTCAGTGCGGCATGGGCCGGACCGGTTATATGTATGCATGGCAGGCATATGATGTGAAGCCGGATATTATGACGACTGCCAAGGCACTGGGCTGCGGCGTACCGATTGGCGCTTTTGTACTGAATGAAAAGACAGCCAAAGCATCTCTGGTAGCAGGAGATCACGGAACCACATACGGAGGAAATCCGTTTGTATGCGCAGTTGCCAGCAAGGTGTTTGATATATTTGAGAAGGAGCATATTCTGGAGCATGTTAAGACGATCACACCATATCTGGAGAAAACACTGGATGCGATTGTGTCAGACTATGATTTTCTGGAGGCCAGACGTGGTATGGGTCTGATGCAGGGAATCGTAGTCGGCGGCGGACATAAGCCGGTTGAGATCATCAATCAGGCACTGGCGAATGGTCTGGTCCTGATGTCGGCCGGCAGTGATGTGTTACGGTTTGTGCCACCGCTTGTAATTACGGAACAGGATGTTGATGAAATGGCAGTGCGGTTAAGAAAGAGTCTGGACGCACTGAAATAGAAATAGTCTGGAGGATGACAGAAGATGATAATGGGATCAAAAAAACTTGGATTTGGATTAATGCGTTTACCATCATTGGATCCGGATGATCCATCAAAAATCGATCTGGAATTGACAAAGAGGATGGTAGATATATTTATTGAACGTGGATTTACATATTTTGATACCGCATGGATGTACTGCGGATTTAAGAGTGAGGATGCCACGAAGGAGGTTCTGGTAGATCGCTATCCGAGAGATCGTTATACGTTGGCAACGAAGCTTCATGCCGGATTCTTAAAGACAAAGGAGGATCGGGACCGGATATTTGAGGAACAGCGGAGAAAGACCGGTGTTACGTATTTTGATTATTATCTGCTTCATGATATAGGGCAGGACCATTATGAAGTCTATAAGAAGCTGGATTGCTTTGAGTGGATTCAGGAGAAGAAAAGGCAGGGACTGGTAAAGCATATTGGATTCTCGTTCCATGATAATGCCGAACTGCTGGATCAGGTTCTGACAGAGCATCCGGAGATGGAATTTGTCCAGCTGCAGATCAATTATCTGGACTGGGACAGCGAGGGGATCCAGTCGCGGAAGTGCTATGAAGTGGCAGTGAAACACAAGAAGCCGGTGATCGTTATGGAACCGGTTAAAGGCGGTACCCTGGCTAAGGTGCCGGATGGCGTAGAGGAATTATTTAAAAGCTATCATCCGGATATGTCGGTGCCATCCTGGGCAATCCGGTTTGCGGCAAGCCTGGATCATGTTGTCATGGTTCTGAGCGGCATGAGCAATATGGAGCAATTGTTAGATAATACCGGTTATATGACAGATTTCCGACCGTTAAATGAGGAGGAGCAGAAACTAGTCCGGCAGGCAACGGATATGATCAACTCCAATATCGTGATTCCGTGTACCGGTTGCTCTTATTGTACGGATGGCTGTCCGAAGAAGATTGCAATTCCGAAATATTTCTCTTTATATAATGCAGACATGCAGGAGGTAAAGGAGAAGGGATGGACACCACAGGGTGAATATTATGACCGGCTGACGAAGTTATTCGGAAAAGCCAGTGATTGTGTGGCCTGTGGACAGTGCGAACGGGCATGCCCGCAGCACCTTCCGATTATTGAAAATCTAAAGGAAGTTGCGGCTCATTTTGAGAGTGGAAATGAGTAAGCGGATGCATATGATTAAAAATTAATAGAAATTTAATAAAAACAAAAACTTGCAAAAAAATGCAAGGAGTGTATACTACAAGTGAAAATTCAATAAAGGAGATGAAGCTTATGGACAAGATAGCAGACCGGCTGCTGGAAGAACTGAACTGTAATACCGTGTTCACGATTCCTATCTTTGGCGGGATTGGCGTATCGGAATCTGTCGTGGTCACATGGATCATTATGGCAGTTATGATTCTGGCCGCATTTATTCTGACCAGGAATCTGAAGACTACGCATATCAGTAAACGACAGGCTGTTGCTGAATTCATTGTCACGAAGCTGACCGATATGTGCGAGGAGATGGTTGGTCCTAAGGGAAAACAGTATACCGAGTATCTGGTAACTGTGCTTCTTTACATAGGAATTGCCAATATCATCGGGTTGTTTGGATTTAAGTCCCCAACAAAGGATCTTTGCGTAACGGTTGCTTTGGCATTGATGAGTATTGTCTTGATTGAATTCGCAGGTATATACCAGAATGGTATTAAAAAATGGCTGCACAAGTTTACCGAACCAATCTGGATCGTCACACCGATCAATATTTTGGAAATTGTTACAAAACCATTGTCGTTGTGTATGCGTCTGTTTGGTAATGTATTAGGTTCTTTTGTTATTATGGAACTGTTGAAAATGATAGTTCCGGTCGTGGTTCCGGCAGTGTTCTGTCTGTACTTTGATGTATTTGACGGATTATTACAGGCATATGTATTCGTGTTCCTGACTTCATTATATATCAAAGAAGCAGTGGAATAGAGAATGAACGGGACGTACAGAGAACGTAGTTGATGACTTATAGGAATGAAGAAAGAAAAGGAGAATGAGTTATGAATAGTTTAATAGCAATTGGTGCAGGTATTGCAGTAGTAGGAGCATTAGGAGCAGGTATTGGTATCGGTATTGCAACCGGTAAGGCAACAGAGGCGATTGCAAGACAGCCGGAAGCAGAGAGTAAGATCAATAAGGCATTGATCCTTGGTTGTGCATTGGCAGAGGCAACTGCAATTTATGGTTTCGTTATTGGTTTGTTGATCATTATGATGTTAAAGTAATTCAGAAAGGCAGGGTGGTAACATGCTCCGATTAGACTGGAATATATTATTTACCGTAATTAATCTGATTTTGCTTTTTATCGCAATGCGGGTATTTCTGTTTAAGCCTGTACGGAAGATCATTGCAGCCAGACAGGAAGAGGCAGATAAGCAGTTTGCCGAGGCAGCAGCATCCAAGGAAGAGGCGGAGAAGTTAAAAACACAGTATACCGAGTCTCTTGCAAATGCTGAGAAGGAAAAGGCTCAGACCTTACAGACAGCAAGAAAGAATGCGGATAAAGAATATCAGAGAATCATCAGCGATGCAGAGTCTGTAGCAAAGCAGATGAAGGCAGATGCAAAGGCGGAAGCAGAGAACCAGAAGACACAGATCCTGAAGAAAGCAGAGAAGGAGATTGCCGATATGGTTGTCGATGCCGCAGTAAAGGTAGTAGGCGAGAAGAGCGGATCCGGTACAGATCATGCTCTGTATAATGAATTTATAGATAAAGCAGGTGATAGATCGTGACTCAGGCAGTAATAGACTATGCGTCAAAGTTACATAAAGAGGGTATTACGAAGGATGTACTGCAGCAGGTAAAAGGAATCCTGGAGGCAGTGCCGGAGATCCGGACCGACTTTGAAAATCCGACAGTTACGATTGAGAAGAAGCACCTAGTAATTGAACGGGTATTTCCGAAAGAAACACGGGATTTTCTGAAAATCTTATGTGACAATGGCGATTTTAATTTATTTGATGAAATATGTGGTGCATTAGCGGAGCAGGAGGCAACGCCGGAGGAGAAGGCGGATCGTGCAAAGCTGATCTATGTAACCCCACCGACACCGGAGCAGTTAGAAGGCATCCGGAAGTTCCTGGTAAAGGAAACCAACAATGCTGACATTGAGATTGAGACGGAAGAGGATCCTTCCTTAAAGAGTGGATTTATCCTCCGGGTCGGCACCAAGGAATATGACTGGAGTGAACAGGGACGAATTGCACAGCTGGAGCATAGCATTTCAAAGGCAGTCGGCGCAAAGAAGAACGGAACCTTTAGTGAAGACAGTATTATTTCTATCCTCCGGACCGAGATTGCTGATTTTGAGCTGGAGGCGAAGGATAAGGAAGTCGGCGTGGTTAACTGGGTTGGTGACGGTATCGCCAATGTAGATGGTATTGACCATGCATTCTATGGCGAGATCGTACAGTTCGACAGTGGCGTCAAGGGAATGGTACAGGATGTCAGACGGGATGAGATCGGTATTATCCTGTTTGGCCGTGATACAGAGATCAAGGAAGGCACCAGAGTAGTAAGGACCGGCAAGATGGCAGGTATTCCGGTAGGTGATGCATTTAAGGGAAGGATCATAGATGCACTCGGAACTCCGATCGATGGTCAGGGAGACATTGCGGCGGATGGATTCCGTCCAATCGAGTTTCCGGCACCAAGTATTGTAGATCGTAAGTCCGTATCGGTTCCAATGGAGACCGGACTTCTTGCGATTGATTCCATGTTCCCAATCGGACGTGGACAGCGTGAATTGATCATCGGTGATCGTCAGACCGGTAAGACATCGATCGCACTGGATACCATCCTGAATCAGAAGGGCAAGGATGTGATCTGTATTTATGTAGCGATTGGACAGAAGGCATCTACGATTGCCAAGCTGGTAAATACATTAAGAAAAAATGATGCTATGGATTATACCATTGTCGTATCGGCAACGGCTTCTGATCCGGCACCGCTTCAGTACATTGCACCGTATTCCGGTACGGCACTGGCAGAGTATTTTATGTACCAGGGCAAAGATGTACTGATCGTATATGATGACCTGTCAAAGCATGCGGTTGCATATCGTGCGATTTCATTGCTGCTGGAGCGGTCTCCGGGACGTGAGGCTTATCCGGGTGATGTATTCTATCTGCATTCAAGACTGCTGGAGCGTTCCAGCCGGTTGACACCGGAAGCAGGTGGTGGTTCCATTACTGCGCTTCCAATCATCGAGACACAGGCGGGTGATGTATCAGCCTATATTCCGACGAATGTTATTTCCATTACAGATGGACAGATTTATCTGGAAAGCGAGTTGTTCTTCGCTGGTCAGCGTCCGGCGGTAAACGTAGGTCTTTCCGTATCCCGTGTCGGTGGTGCAGCACAGACGAAAGCAATGAAGAAGGCTGCCGGAAGTATCCGTATTGATCTGGCACAGTATCGTGAGATGGAAGTGTTCACACAGTTCTCCTCCGATCTGGATGAGAGTACCAAGAAACAGCTGGCACATGGCAAGTCCTTGATGGAACTACTGAAACAGCCGCTTGGAAATCCGATGAGCATGGCAGATCAGGTTATTACACTGGTAGCTGCGAATGCACATATTTTCAGTGATCTGGAGACAGATGCGATCAAAGAGTTCCAGAAGGGACTGTTGAAGGATATCCGGACGAATCATTCAGAGATCATAACACAGCTGGAGTCTACGAAGCAGTTGTCGGATGATCTGAAGGAAATGATCATAGAAGCAGCGAAGGCATATAAGAATCAGGATAAGGATCAGGAGTGATAGCATGGCAAGTGCAAAGGAAATTCAAGATCGTATTCGGAGTATTCAGGATACCATGAAGATTACCAGAGCGATGTACATGATGTCATCCATGAAACTTCGAAAGGCAAAACAGAAGCTGGAAGATACAGAACCTTATTTCTACGGTCTGCAGGAGCAGATTTCTGATATTCTGTATCATTTTCCGGAGATGGAACATATTTATTTCGATAACCGGAGTCAGGATAAGAAGGAATCTGTAAAGCGGAAAGCATTTATTGTAATGACAGGAGATAAGGGCATGGCCGGAGCATACAATCACAATGTGATCAAGGAAGCGAAGCGGCTGTGTGAAGAGACAGAAGGCTGTCGGCTGTTTATCGTCGGCGAGGTTGGACGTCAGCATTTTATGAGTCTGAAATATCCGGTGGAAGCAGATTTCCGGTTCTCTACGAACAATCCGTCGGTACACAGGGCAAGAGTGATTACGGAACAAATCGTAGAGCTTTACAAGGAAGAGCAGTTTGATGAAGTGTATGTTATCTATACACGCATGATAAACAGCATGAAGGAAGCTGTGGAGGTTCAGCAGCTGCTTCCGCTTAAGACACATGAGTTTATTGAGCAGGAGCGATTGGAACAGGCTATACAGAAGCGGGGTAATGTAAAGCAGGAGCAGTCCTTCCGGGAAGAAGAACAGGGTACCTATAACGGAGATTATTATATCTATCCTTCTCCGAAGAAGATTCTGAAGAGTCTGGTATATAATTATGTGACCGGCTTTATGTATGGCGCACTGGTAGAGGCCTCTGCGAGTGAAGAAAATGCAAGAATGATGGCAATGCAGTCCGCAACCAATAATGCACAGGATATGCTGCATGAGCTGTCTATCCAATATAACCGAATGCGTCAGGCAGCGATTACCCAGGAGATTACCGAGGTGATTGGCGGAGCCAAGGCATTAAAGAAGAAAAAGAAAAAGCAAGCGAGGTGAGATTCACACCATGGAGCAGGTAGGAAAAATTGTACAGGTTTCAGGACCTGTTATCGATGTAGAATTTGAAAATAGTGACCTTCCCGCAATTAAAGATGCCCTGTATGTCATGAACGGGGATAAAAAGTGCGTAATGGAAGTGTCGCAGCACATTGGACACAATGTGGTACGTTGTATCATGCTGGCACCGAGTGAAGGCCTTTGCAGAGATATGAAGGTAGTTGCGACCGGTTCCGGTATTCAGGTTCCGGTTGGTGAGAAGACGTTAGGCCGTCTGTTTAACGTGCTGGGTGATACTCTGGATAATGGTGAAAAGCTGGATCAGGAGGAACATTGGTGTATTCATCGGGAGCCTCCGACATTTGAGGATCAGAGTCCGGTTGTAGAGATGTTGGAGACCGGTATTAAGGTTATTGACCTTCTGGCACCATATGCCAAGGGTGGTAAGATCGGTCTGTTCGGTGGCGCCGGTGTCGGTAAAACCGTATTGATTCAGGAGCTGATCCATAATATTGCAACCGAGAGCGGCGGTTATTCCATTTTTACCGGTGTTGGAGAACGTTCCAGAGAGGGTAACGATCTGTGGACGGAAATGAAAGAATCCGGAGTTCTGGATAAGACAGCCTTAGTGTTTGGTCAGATGAATGAACCACCTGGAGCACGTATGCGGGTGGCAGAGACCGGACTGACAATGGCAGAGTATTTCCGTGATGTAAAGCATCAGGATGTGCTGCTGTTCATTGATAATATATTCCGTTTTGTACAGGCCGGTTCGGAGGTGTCCGCATTACTTGGGCGTATGCCATCCGCGGTTGGTTATCAGCCGACGCTGGCCAATGATGTCGGTGAATTGCAGGAGAGAATCGCTTCTACCAGAAACGGTTCCGTAACATCTGTACAGGCAGTATATGTGCCTGCTGATGACTTGACAGACCCGGCACCTGCAACGACATTCTCACATCTGGATGCGACAACCGTATTGTCCAGAAAGATTGTAGAGCAGGGTATTTATCCGGCTGTTGATCCGCTTGAGTCAACATCCAGAATTCTGGAGGCAGACGTTGTCGGCGAAGAGCATTATCAGACAGCCAGACGGGTGCAGGAGACCTTGCAGAAATATAAGGAATTACAGGATATTATATCCATTCTGGGTATGGAAGAATTATCCGATGAAGATAAACTGACCGTATATCGTGCCAGAAAGGTACAGCGATTCCTGTCACAGCCATTCCATGTAGCGGAGAACTTCACCGGTATTTCCGGAAAGTTTGTGCCGGTAGAAGAGACTGTAAAAGGATTCAAGGCAATTCTGGATGGTGAGATGGATGATTATCCGGAGCCGGCATTCTTCAACGTCGGAACGATTGAGGATGTTAAGAAAAAGGCAGAGGAACTGGCAAAGAGTGAGTAGTAACGAGGTGTATGACTATGAGTAATACATTTTCATTAAAAATCGTAGCCTGTAACCGGGTATTTTATGATGATGAATGTGAAGCACTGATCTTTCCGGGTTATGATGGACAGATGGAGATTATGGCACATCATGAGCAGATGATCACGATGGTGGAGATCGGTGAGATTCGCTATAAGATTCCGGGACAGGAAGAATGGCAGACGGCAGTTGTTTCGGATGGTTTGCTGAAGGTGACCGGTAATCATGTAGATATGATCGTATATTCCGCAGAGAAGCCGGATGAGATTGATGCATTCCGTGCGGAAGCAGCACTGGAGCGTGCAAGGGAACAGCTGCAGGAGAAGCAGAGTATACTGCAGTATCATATATCCCGTGCATCTCTGGCAAGAGCGATGGCACGACTGAAGTCTACAGGCAGAATGTAGGGTAACAAAAAGCAGGATGTTTCGGTTTGAAACATCCTGCTTTTATATAACCTTTTGTGTGATCACTTCAGTCTAGTTATTAAAATCCTTTGGGAAGAAATCCTGGCTCTCATCCCAGAGAACAATCTTTCCACTCTTCATGGAATCTTTCACTCTTATAATTCGCTGGTTATCGGAACCGCGGAATTTTACGTTTGGATTCTTGCGTTCTTCGATGAAAGGTCCATCTACCAGTACATCAATATAGGAAAGCAGTTCTGTGGTTTCCGGCCACTTCGGAACCATATCCTTCAGGATATTCTCATCAAAGAGATATCCGGTATAGCACCAGATGCTTTTATGTGGATACTTTTCCTTGACGGCACGTACCAGCGGGAGTAGTCCGAACTGATTGGTATGCTCAAACGGCTCGCCACCCAGAATGGTCAGTCCCCGGATAAAATTCGGAGACATATCTTCCAGGATCGTATTGATCGTACCGGATGTAAACAGGGAGCCGTAATTGAAATCCCAGGTTTCCGGATTAAAGCAGTTCTTACAATGGTGGGTACATCCGCTTACAAATACCGATATGCGTACCCCCGGTCCGTTTGCAATATCGTATTGTTTTATATCAGCATAGTTCATAATTGTTTCTCTCTTTCCTACAGATGTAAGACTCTTGCCTTAATCTCCTTTGTCTTTCCTACATTCCAGAAGTTCTCACCCAAGTAACCGCAGGTTCTTCTGGTAACATTCATCTTGGAATGATCCTTGTTGTGGCATTGCGGGCATTCCCATTCATCATCATCATTAATGATGATCTCACCGTCCCAGCCACAGACCTGACAGTAGTCAGACTTGGTATTGAACTCTGCATACTGAATGTTGTCGTAGATATAACGGACAACCTCAGACAATGCTTCCAGATTGTTGCGCATATTCGGAATCTCAACATAAGAGATCGCACCGCCGGAAGAAATCTCCTGGAACTGGCTCTCGAACTGGAACTTACTGAAGGCATCAATCTTCTCACGGACATCAACATGGTAGGAATTTGTATAATATCCCTTATCGGTAACATCCTCGATCGTACCGAAACGCTCCTTATCGATCCGTGCGAACCGATAGCATAAGGACTCGGCAGGTGTTCCGTAAAGACCGAATCCGATACCGGTCTGTGCCTTCCAACGCTCTGTAGCATCCCGCAGGTGATTCATAACCCGGAGGGCAAACTCCAGACCAACCGGATCGGTATGGCTGACACCCTTCATTAACCGGGTGACTTCATAAAGACCGATGTAACCAAGAGAGATGGTAGAGTAGCCGTTGTATAATAATTTATCAATCTTTTCTCCCTTTTCCAGACGTGCGATCGCACCGTACTGCCAGTGAATCGGGCTGACATCGGAGGTAACACCGACCAGTGCGTTATGACGGCACATCAGAGCCTCATAGCATAATTCCAGACGCTCATCGAGCAACTTCCAGAACTTCTCTTCATCCTTCTTGGCAATAATACCGATCTGCGGAAGGTTGATAGAAACAACACCCTGATTGAAACGTCCCTCGAACTTGTAATTGCCGTTCTCGTCCTTCCATGGAGTCAGGAAGCTTCGACAGCCCATCGGACTGAATACGTTGCCCTCGTAGTTCTGACGCATCATTTTGGCACTGATATAGTCCGGATACATACGCTTTGCAGAGCAGCGGATCGCCATCTCTGTGATATAGTCATATTTGCCGCCCTTTAAGCAATTGCATTCATCCAATACGTAAACCAGCTTCGGGAATGCAGGTGTGACATAAACACCCTTCTCATTCTTGATGCCTTCAATCCGCTGACGCAGAATCTCTTCGATGATCTGGGCATTCTCTTCGATATATTCATCATTTTCATCCAGATACAGAAACAGAGTAACGAAAGGTGACTGACCGTTGGTTGTCATCAGGGTATTGATCTGATACTGAATGGTCTGTACGCCGGAACGAAGTTCATCCTCTACCCGTTCCTTTACCATATCTTCCAGAACATCTGCAGGAAGGCGATCGCCGAACTGCTGCATAAATCTGGTCTTATATTTGTTATAGCTCTTTCTTAAGTACTTACCTAAGTGCCGGATATCAACGGACTGACCGCCATACTGGCTGCTGGCAACCGAAGAAATGATCTGAGTCATGACTGTACATGCCACCTGGAAGCTCTTCGGACTCTCAATGAGTTTGCCGTTCATGACGGTTCCGTTATCCAGCATATCACCGATATTGATCAGACAGCAGTTGAAGATCGGCTGCAGGAAATAATCTGAATCATGGAAGTGTAAGACCCCTTCTTCATGAGCTTTCGAAATCTTCTCCGGCAACAGGATACGCTTGGTCAGATCCTTGGATACTTCTCCGGCGATCAGATCACGCTGGGTAGAAGCTACAGTTGCGTTTTTGTTGGAATTCTCTTCCATAACATCCTTGTTACTATTCTTAATCAGACTTAAAATGGATTCGTCGGTTGTATTTGCTTTCCGGACCAGTTCCCGTGAATAACGGTAAATGATATAAGTCTTGGCCAGCACAAACTTGCCATCCGCCATCAGCTTCTGCTCGATAATATCCTGAATATCTTCCACCAGCATTCTTGCACGGTTTTTACTCTCAATATAACCGATAATACTGTCAATCGTATCTACGGATACCTGCTCGGAAGGAGCAACTTCAGCATTTGCTTTCTGGATAGCGGTTACGATTTTACTTCGGTCGTATGTGACTGCACGACCATCTCGTTTGATAACTTGCATGATATGATTCCCCACCTAACTTCATAATATTAAACAAAAGTTTTATGACCCTTCGAGAAATTATTATAGCACCGCCCATACGGTTTGTCTACAAGATATAGGATTGTTTTTTTAGAAATACCACAAGATATAGTAGATGGAATGTAAACAGAAATGTAAAAGAGTAGAAAAAGAAAGAAACATAATGTAAAAAGGCTGACAATTCAAAGTAAAAGTGTGAAAAAAGAATGAAAAAGTATGAATTATTGCTTTGTTGAGATTTTAAGGACTTTTCTTTTTGGTATCTTTATGGTAAGGTAGTACTGTTATTTCATAAACTGGTGTTGCTTATATAATAAGGAAGCAACGCTGCAATAAGAAGGGAAATATGATGAAAAAGAAGTATTTGAAGCTGGCAGCCGGTGTGCTGTCATGTGCATTATTGTTAACAGGCTGCTCAAACAGCAGTAATAGTACCAAGATGACGAATTATAGTCAGTACGTGACATTGGGCGAGTATAAGGGGATTGAGTATACTCCGGCATCTGTGGAGGTTACGGATGAGGAGATTCAGGCAGAGGTCGATTATTTCCTGCAGCAGTTAGGGGATACCGAGGAGCTGAAGGAAGGAACCGTAAAGGACGGAGATACGATCAATCTGGATTATATCGGATATGTAGACGGAGAGGCCTTCGAGGGCGGTTCTACGGACGGAGCCGGTACACAGCTGACGATTGGTTCTCATGCTTATATTGATGATTTTGAAGAACAGCTGATCGGACATGAGGTCGGTGAAGAAGGAATCGAAGTAAACGTAACCTTCCCGGATGATTATAAGAATCAGGATAATACGATTTCAGATCTGGCAGGAAAGGATGCGACTTTTGTATGCACGATTAATTCCATTTACCAGACGACCTATCCGGAGGAGCTGACCGATGAGTTGGTGGCAGCGAATACGAAATACGATACCGTGAATTCCTTTATGGATGGTCTGAAGATGGACTATGAGAATTATAAACAGCAGCAGGCAGATAAGCAGGCAAAAGCAGATGTTATTATGAAGGTGATTGAAAATGCGACATTCAGCGGGTATCCGGAGGATGAGATCCAGGAGCTGACTGAGAAAACCGTGCAGGGAGCCAAGGATTCCGCAGAGTCCTACAGTATGGAATATGAAGATTATCTGGCTCTGATGAAGGATGCGGATGGCAATGCCTACACCAGTGACTCTTATAAGCAGGCGGCTGAGGATTATATCCGTGAGCTGATGGAAGAGAAGATGGTAGTCTGCCAGATCGCAAAGCAGGAAGGGATTAAGGCGTCAAAACAGGAAGTCGATGACTATGTACAGGAAGAGTGTGCGAACAATACCAGCCTGAGTGCAGATACGATGTATGAGCAGTATTCGATGTCTGAATTGGCCTATGCAGTAGTGTATGATAAAGTTATGGATTTTTTAATGCAAAATGCTGTTGCAATTTCAGAATAGGTGTGCTATAATAGCGTCTGTCGGTGGTTGAGAGTAAAAAAACGACTGACAGACGAAATGCAGTTGTGGCGGAATTGGCATACGCGCATGATTCAGGTTCATGTCCACGCAAGTGGGTTCGGGTTCAAGTCCCGTCAACTGCACTGAATAGGACCGGGAATGTTGGTAACAACGTTTCCGGTTATTTTTTTGTTTTAATAACTAATAATCAGCGGATAAAACCTGCGAAGCATATTTTGTTCCGGGAGGGTGATGAGAAAAATGAACCATACCTGCAGACAGAAATTTATAATATCCGGTGGTAAAACTTCAAATGTTGTATTATAATAGAGAAAATTAGAAAAAAGAGAAGGATAGAAATACAGACAGAAGCAGTCACGAAAGGGGAAGAGAGTATGAATACAGATCCGACAAAGGTTGTTTACACGATCGGAAGAAATATGAAAATAAGTGCGACCACCTGGCTGATCATTGGGATTTTTCAGATTATGGTCGGCATTCCTGAATTATTTGTGGGATATGGAGTCGCTTGTATCGGACTGGGCATCTGGAATATTGTCCAGAGTACAAATGAACGGAAGCTGGCGAACCGCTTTCTGCAGTATCCGGTAGGAATTTATGATTACTATGATAGACAGAATCAGTCCATTATTCTTGCACTGGTAATAAATCTGATATTTGGCAGTGTGATCGGTGTCATCGGAGCATTTGTTGAAATGAGTATCCGCAATTATGTCATAGCACATAGGGATGAGCTGATGGTGGTCGAAGCCTCGATAGTTTTACGATAAGAGCAGGACGGCAGACGAAACAGTACTGCAGTAACTGGTTGACAGGGCAGAACGAGTGAGCTATAATACTTGAATACGATTGGCTTTTTATGCCTGTTATGCGTAGAACGGAAATCAGATACGCGAAAATGTATAGAAAGGATTAAGTGCAATGGCTGAAAAAATGATTATCACATATGCTGGTCTGAAGGAAATGGAGGAAGAGCTCCATCACCTGAAGGTTGTAACCAGAAAGGAAATCGCTCAGAAGATTAAGGAAGCAAGAGAGCAGGGTGACTTATCCGAGAATGCAGAGTATGATGCAGCAATGGATGAGCAGCGCGATATTGAGGCCCGGATCAAAGAACTGGAGAAGATGCTTAAGAATGTCGAGGTTGTTGATGAAGACGAGATCGACTTACAGACAGTCAATGTCGGCTGTACAGTTCGGGTTCTGGATATGGAGTTTAATGAGGAAGTTGAGTATAAGCTGGTTGGTTCTAAAGAGTCTGACATTCTGAAGAACAAGATTTCCAATGAAGCACCGATCGGTAAGGCTTTGATTGGAGCGAAGGTTGGCGATGTGGTAGATGTAGAAGCACCGGACGGTGTATATCAGTACAAGGTATTGGACATTCAGCGATTAAACTAATAATAAATCAGAACGGGGACTGGCAGAGAATGTCAATCCCGTTCTTTCTGTATACGACATTACATTTCATGAAAGGAAAAAGAAATTATGGCAGAGCAAAAGGGACAGAATCAGCCAAAGCAGCAGGACGTGAATCAGTTACTGCAGATTCGTCGGGAAAAGTTAGCAGATCTGCAGGCAGCAGGCAAGGATCCGTTTGAAATTACAAAATATGATGTGACACATCACAGTACAGATGTTAAGGAATTATATAATACACATGAGGCAGAGCTTCTGGCAGGCAGACAGGCACCGGAGGTAGATGGGCTGGATGAGGCGCAGAAGCGCGAGGTTCTGAATAATGATTATAATGAGCGCAGAGCCATCATGGATGCATCACCGATCCATGTAAGCATTGCCGGACGTATGATGTTCAAGCGTGTCATGGGTAAGGCATCTTTCTGCAATATTCAGGATTTAAAGGGTAATATTCAGGTATATGTGGCAAGAGATCAGATTGGTGAGGAGTCTTATGCGGATTTCAAGAAGTCTGATATTGGTGATATCTATGGTGTAAAGGGATATACATTCCGGACCAAGACCGGTGAAGTCTCCATTCATGCTGAAGAGATGACATTGCTGTCCAAGTCTTTACAGATCCTGCCGGAGAAGTTCCATGGACTGACAGATACAGATATGAGGTATCGGCAGCGTTATGTGGATCTGATTATGAATCAGGAGAGCAAGGAAGTATTTATCAAGCGTTCTCAGATCCTGAAGGAAATCCGGAGCTTTTTGGCAGGACGTGACTTTATGGAAGTGGAGACTCCGATGCTCGTAGCCAATGCGGGCGGAGCCGCAGCCAGACCGTTTGAGACGCATTATAATGCACTGGATGAGGATGTAAAGCTTCGTATCTCGTTGGAATTATATCTGAAGAGACTGATCGTAGGTGGTCTGGAGCGAGTATTTGAAATCGGACGTGTATTCCGGAACGAGGGTGTCGATACCCGTCACAACCCGGAATTTACACTGATGGAATTATATCAGGCATATACGGATTATGAAGGCATGATGGAACTGACAGAGTCCATGTTCCGTTATCTGGCAGAGAAGGTATGCGGCAGTACCAGTATCTCATACAATGGTATTGAGATTGATTTCGGTAAGCCGTTTGAACGATTGACCATGAATGATGCGATTAAGAAATATACCGGAATTGATTTTGATCAGGTGCCGGATGATGATGCTGCAAAGAAGCTGGCAGATGAACACCATATTGAATATGAGGCGCATCACAAGAAGGGTGATATTATTAATCTGTTCTTTGAGGAATACTGTGAGAAGGAGCTGATCCAGCCGACATTTATCATGGATCATCCGGTTGAAATCTCACCTCTGACAAAGAAGAAACCGTCCGATCCGACCAAGGTAGAGCGGTTTGAACTGTTCATTAACACATGGGAAATGTGTAATGCATACTCTGAGTTAAACGATCCGATCGATCAGAGAGAACGTTTTGCTGCGCAGGATGCCAATGCTGCTGCCGGCGATGATGAAGCAGAGCACACAGATGAGGATTTCTTAAATGCATTGGAGATTGGTATGCCGCCAACAGGTGGTATCGGATACGGAATCGACCGCCTGGTTATGTTGTTGACGGACAGTGCAGCAATCCGTGATGTATTACTCTTCCCGACAATGAAGACCCTCGGTGGTGTAAAATCCGAAAATGGTGTAAAGGATAAAGAAGTTTCTACACCAAATTCAGAGCCTGAGAAAATTGATTTTTCTAAGGTAAAGGTTGAGCCTTTGTTTGAGGAAGATGTTGATTTTGACACATTCTCAAAGTCGGATTTCAGAGCTGTGAAGGTTAAAGAGTGTGTTGCAGTACCGAAGTCAAAGAAACTCCTTCAGTTCACTCTTGATGACGGAACAGGCACAGACAGAACCATTTTAAGCGGTATTC